>OIWK01001321.1_pt1 | contig 23780 bp, 19 predicted proteins | sample 1587401 | NCBI WGS metagenome assembly OIWK01 (sample SAMEA3888911, study PRJEB22519) | human gut metagenome | biome: human gut; feature: human-associated habitat; material: faeces | place: Denmark | collected 2009 | reverse complement strand
ATAAAAAATCAAAGAGAAAAAATAGTAGGGGCGATGCGAGAGGCATCGTCCCTACGTTGTTATCGGTCGTAAGTTATTTTCCGCTGGCCTTCGCCATGGCCATGGGGCGAGCGGCACGGCTGGGGGCGGCAGATTGGAGAAGATGGAAGAACTCGGTTTCATCCAGCAGGCGGAGCTTGCTTTTTCCTTCGGCCAAAATGGCGCGGGCCTTTTCCTCTTTGTTGCTGATGGTGGCCTGTCCGTCGGGGCCATCGTACTGGTGGCCGACGACGAGAAAGTCCGTGCGGCGGGAGACGGAGGATCGTAAGACGGCGCCGACGTTCACCGCCCGCTGCATGGCCTCTTTCCGGTCGATGGACAGCTCCCCGGTGAAGACCAGGGACTTTTGATAGAGGGGGTGGCTGGTGTCGAAGGTCGAGACCTGGGGCTGGATGTCGCGGGGCTTGATGTGGCGGTTCTGGGCCAGGGCCGGGCCGGGGCCGACGGCGTGGGTCCGGCGGGGCTGGGTGGTTTTGGGGACCTTGGGCCGGGGCGTGGGCAGGACCAGGTCGGCCACCTCCTGGATGCGGACGTGGGGCTGGGAGAAGCAGAACTCGCCCAGGTTCAGGCAGTGGTTGGCCTTGATGCAGGCAATGGCGATCTCCGCGCAGGCGACGGCGTCGCACTCGGCGTTGTGGTGGTGTTCCAGGTCGATCCCCAGGCACTCGGAGCAAGCGGCCAGGTTCTTCCGGCCGGGGACCAGGTCGCGAGCCATGGCGATGCTGTCCACGTACTTAAAGTCGGCGTACTGCTGGACATAGGAATCCCCATACGCGGCCAGAGAGGCCTTGATGACGGACATGTCAAACCGGGCGTTGTGGGCGATGAGGGCCTTGCCCACCAGCATGGGGTGCAGCTCCTGCCAGACGGTGAGAAAGTCTGGGGCGTTCACCGTGTCTCTGGGGCGGATGCCGTGGACCCGGACATTGCCCCACTCGTATTTGTTTCCGGGGGGCTTGATGAGCCGATGGGTCGTGGCTACCACCTCTAGCCCCACCACGAACGCCAGGCCCACCGAGCAAGCGCTGTTGGGGTTTCCGCTGGCCGTCTCAAAGTCGATGGCCACGAAATCGACGTGTTCATTGGCGGGGAGGGGGAGCGCCTGTAAGCTGCATTGATCCATGAAAAAACCACTCCGTTCGATTCCTTGAATTGCGATCCTTACCTATTATAGTAGTCTGCGCCAACTTGTCAAGCGAGAAGCGGTGTTTTTGCAAGTTTCACGTCAAGATCAGGCGGGCTCACGGGCCTGGAGGTAGAGGTCGATGTCGTGGATGATATAGTTTCTCCCTACGGTATGCAGGGCATCATAGCAGTCGTAGAGATAGCCCCACACGTCATACCGGCTGAACAGATCGTCCAGCTGCTTTCCGTTGAGCTTCTTTTCCAGTTTGTACTGCTCAGCACAGAAAATCATAAATTTACCAGCGTCACTCATGTTCATAGATCATGCCTCCTCTGGGACCTGGAAGCTTCCGGTGCAGGACTCCTCCTGAAATAGGTGATAGAGCATCATGGGACTCAGATGCCACATCTTGGTCTCTTCTTCCTCCAGCAATTCGTAGACCTGAGAGCGATAAAAGGCGGCAGAGGCCTCCGTTTCTGTTAGCTGATTTTTTTCGGCGATGAGGTGAACGATTTGAGGGACCAGCAACCCCATCACAGCGCTGAATTTTTCTTGCGTCATAACAATTCCTCCTGTGGGACAGAGCCAATAAAATGAAGGTAGGAAAGTGATTTTTCTGTGGCTAAGACCAGTTGGTCAAACAGCTTTTTGATTTTTAAGGCTTCCAGAGTTTGCTCTTTGGTAAAGACACCGGAGGTATATAAGGTGAGTGTTGTGTAGACGTCATCATCTGCCACCGGGCCGAAAATGATGTCATGTTGCGGCCCGGTGTAGGCACCGGAGCGATTGTCTGAAACATAGTCCAGCCAGGAAACGTCGGCATCGGAAAAACGCAGGACTTGACAAGTGGAAAAGGCGGCCTCCTCCAGCTCGTAAATGCTGACGGAAGGGGTACCTTCCCGGCGTCTCCGTGTGACTTTGTCCGCAAAGCTGATGGCCTGAGCGCGATTGGTGGTGGTATAGAAACCATAGCCGAAGTCCAGATAGCGATTTTGAGGGACTAATCTGGGTCGAGGGATGATGAGATTGCTGCCGTGGTACAAGATCATAGGGAAGCCCTCCTAGGAAATATCCATAATTATATTATACACAACGGGAGAATTTTCTGCAATGGGCTGAGAAAGCGGTTGCTTCTTTCCGCCGGAGTTGGTATACTGGAATAAAAATCGACAAAAAACGATAAAAAACGACAAAGTGAGAGGAGGAGCGGCATGAGAGAACGGATGCGAAAGGGGCTGGCCTGGTGTCTGGCGGCGGTGCTGCTGCTGGGCCTGCTGCCGTTGTCACCCAGGGCGACGGCGGCAGAGGAGAGGGACCTGTCCCAGGCGGAGATCGACCTGGACGATTGGTTTTACCGCTATGACAAGTCACCCAAGGAGCCGGTGCCGACGGTGAGACTGGACGGTGCCGTGATCCCCAACACGGATTACACCGTCTCTTATGCCAACAACACCAACGCCGGGCAGGCCGCTGTGACCGTTACGGGAACAGGGGCTTATTTCGGCAGCAAAACGGTCCATTTTACCATCGACCCTCGGCTGGTCCTACCTAAGGAGGTTACGGTCCGGAAATGCTATAAGAGCTTCGACGGAACGACAGACGCCCAGCCGGAGATCACTGCCACCAGCCTGGATGGCCCCCTCACCGTGACCTGCTCCAAAGCCTCCTATGACACCCCTTACGCCGGGACGGGGAAGACGGTCATCTTCTCCGGGATGCGTCCCTCCAACGCGAATTATACCATGCAGGAGAGCGACATGACCTGGAACCAGGGGGAGATCGCCCCCGGCATCCCGAACGTCAAGCAGAACATCCAGCTCATCCAGGGCGAGCGCATCGACCTGGACACCCTGGTCCGCGGCGCGGGGGCGGGGGAGGTGACCTATCAATTCTCCGGTGACAGCAAGGACTGTGTCCTCTCCGGGTCTCAACTGACCGCCGGGGAGACGTTGGGGAGCGTGTCGCTGATCGCCCACATTGCCCAGGGCAAGGACGTGAACGGTGACGGCATCCTCGATTACACCGGCGGCACGGAGACCTTCTCTCTCACCGTCGTGGCCCGCAAGACCCAACCCTCGGAAAGCGGGGAGAGCGGGAACGGCCAGCAGTCCCTCACGCTCAAGGGCGGAAGTCAAGTGACCTACGGCAAGAGCCTGCAATTCACCCTCTCCGGCGGGGCCGGGAGCGGCGCCGTCCGCTATTGGGTGGAGCCGCGGGGCAGCCGGGGCAGCGCCACCATCGACCAGAGCGGCCGTCTCACCGCCACCCAGGCGGGCAAGGTCCTGGTTTACGCAGAAAAGGCTGGGGACGCGACCTATGCCGCGGCGAAAGCAAACCCCATCGAAGTGACGATCCAGCCCGCCCAGCTGACCATCTGCGTCCAGAACAAAACGGCGGCGGTCGGGGAGTGGGTCCCCAGCCTGAGCAGCGCCGACTACACCGTCTCCGGCCTGGTGAATGGGGATAAGCTGGCCAAAACGCCCACACTCTCCTATGCCTCTACGCCGGATATGAGCCGGGAGGGCAGCGTGACCATCCAGGCCAGCGGGGCGGTGGTCCCGGTGGGCGGGAATTATCGCGCGGACATCACCTATCAGTTTGGCACCCTGACCATTACGCCCCAGCCGGTCTATCCCATTACCGTGCGCTCGGCGCTGAACGGGACGGTCGCGGCGGACAAGCAGAGCGCCACAGAGGGCACGAGCGTGACCCTCACGGTCAAACCCAACCAGAATTTTAAGCTGGAGAAGCTCACGGCAACGAGCGGCAGCAAGACCCTGACCTGCCGGGAGACGGGCAGCGGAACGTATGCCTTCACGATGCCCGCCGGGGCGGTGACGGTCTCCGCGACCTTTGCGCAGATCGCCCAGCCGGTGGCCTTTCCCTTTACGGACGTGAGCAAGTCCTCCTGGTATTATGACAGCGTGGCCTATGTCTACGCCCAGGGTCTCATGAACGGCACCGGGGCCACGACCTTTGCGCCTGCCACGCCCACGACCCGTGGGATGCTGGTGACGATCCTCTACCGCATGGAGGGCAGCCCGGCCTCCGCCGCCTGGTCGCCCTTTGCCGACGTGACCGCCGACGCCTACTACGCCGCCCCGGTGGCCTGGGCCGCCTGGAACGGCATCGTCAACGGCGTCAGCGCCACCAAGTTTGCGCCCAAGCAGTGGATCACCAGGGAGCAGATGGCCTCCATCCTCTATCGTTACGCCCGGTATAAACAATGGGACGTGTCCCAGCGGGGTGATCTGTACCAGTTCAGCGACCGGAGCAAGTGCCACAGCTATGCCCTGGAAGCCCTCTCCTGGGCCAACGCCACGGGCCTTATCCAGGGCAAGGGCAAGGACATTTTGGACCCCAGAGGCCTGGCCTCCCGCGCCCAGGTCGCGGCCATCTTACAGCGCTTCCACCAGACCTACGCCAAGCCCGCCCAGACCCCGGAATCGGGCAAAACAGCCACCTGAAAAATTTTTTCAAAAAATTTTAGAAAACCCCTTGACAATTTCCGCTTCTTTGCTATAATAAATCCTGCGCTCGTGAGTTGCGGGTCGCAAAAAAACAAAACTTAGCGGGATTGTGTAAGGGTAGCACGACAGACTCTGACTCTGTTTGTGAGGGTTCGAATCCTTCTCCCGCTGCCAAAGCTCCGTCATCCTTTGGGTGACGGAGTTTTTTGTCCAGAAAACAGACTGAAAAGATCATGCCAAAGTGGCAAAAGTTTTCAGTGTACAGCTTGACTTTTTGGGGGGCGGCGCGTATCCTAGAGAAAAGATCGTGCCAAAGTGGCAAAAGTTTTCAGTGGAGGCGGATGAGATGGAGATCAGACGCGATCAATACTTGAAGCAGCTCGTGGATTACCAGTGGGATGGCCAGGTGAAAGTCATTACGGGGATCCGGCGGTGCGGGAAATCTTACTTGCTCCGCACATTGTTCAAAAATTATCTGCTGGAGCATGGCGTCAAGAAGGAACAAATTTTATCCTTTGAACTGGACTTGGCCAAGGACATCCGGTTTCGGAATCCTTTGGAATTGTCTGCCTACGTCCGGGAGATCGTGGAGCCCTCTGCGGAGCAATATTACCTCTTTGTCGATGAGATCCAGATGTCCGATCAAGTCCCGAACCCCTACAATGTCAACGGAGCGCCCATTACATTTTATGACGCTCTGAATGACCTACGTTCTCTGCCAAATCTGGATGTTTATGTGACGGGCAGCAACTCAAAGATGCTCTCCAAAGATATCCTGACGCAGTTCCGCGGTCGAAGTGACGAGGTGCGTGTCCATCCGCTCAGTTTTTCAGAATTCTACTCTGCGGTGGGAGGAGACAAACAGGAGGCATTTGAGACGTATGCGTTTTATGGCGGAATGCCGCTGATCTTGTCCCGGCCCTCTGATATGGCCAAGATGAATTATTTGAAGGCGTTGTTCAGTGAGGTCTTTCTCAAAGATATTATTGAGCGGAAGAGGATCGAGCGGCAGGATGTGCTGGAACAGATCTTAGACCTGCTCTGTTCCTCTATCGGGTCATTGACCAACCCGACGAACATCGCCAATACGTTACGCTCGAAAAATCAGATCTCTGTATCGGTCAATACGGTGAAGCATTATATCGACTATTTGGAAGATGCCTTTCTATTTTCCGAGAGCAAGCGGTATGATGTGCGGGGAAAGTCTTATTTTGATTTTCCCAACAAGTATTACTGTGAGGATATCGGCCTGCGCAATGCCAGGATCGGCTTTCGCCAGCAGGAAATGACCCACATGATGGAGAATATCCTCTACAACGAGCTGATCGTGCGGGGGTATTCTGTGGATGTTGGCGTGGTTTATTCCAGAGAAAAGAATAAAAACGGGACACAGACCAAAGTGCCCAGAGAAATTGACTTCATTGCCTCCATGGGAAGTAAAAAAGTGTATCTCCAATCTGCCTATGCCATGCCCAGTGAGGAAAAGATCGAGGCGGAACTCAAGCCCTTTTCCCTGACGGGGGATTCCTTCCCCAAAGTTGTTGTGCGGAAGGACATCGGAAAACGGTGGTATAACGAGAAGGGGATCCTGCACATCGGCCTGCTGGATTTCCTGCTGGATGAAGCCGCCATATAAAACCAGGCGTCAAAACCTCCCAAGTTTCTTGTAAACTGCCCAATGTGATTTGGTTGACAATTTGGGGCGGGTACCGTATAATCGTGAACTAGAAAGAGAATGGAGGTTCACAAATGGACAAGACCAACAAGACCAAGAATCTGGCGTACTGTGCGCTGTTTACGGCGCTCATCGCCGTGGGGGCCTTTATCCGGGTCCCGGTGCCGGTGGTGCCGTTTACGCTGCAATATCTGTTTACCATGCTGGCCGGGCTGCTGCTGGGTCCTCGGCTGGGGACCATCGCCGTGGGGACCTATGTGCTGCTGGGGCTGGTGGGGCTGCCCATCTTCACGCAGGGCGGCGGGTTCTGGTATGTGTTCCAGCCCAGCTTTGGGTATCTCATTGGCTTCTGCGTCGGGACGTTCGTCACCGGTTGGCTGGCCCAGCGGCTGGAGCAGGCCGGAAAGAACACCGTGGGCCGGTACCTGCTGGCAAACCTGGCGGGGCTGGCGGTGGTCTATGCCATGGGCATGGTCTACTACTATATCATTTGTAACTACGTCATCAATACCCCCATCGCCCTGTGGCCCCTCTTCCTGTACTGCTTCCTTCTGGCGGTGCCGGGGGACCTGTGTTTGAGCGTGCTGGGTGCGGTGCTGGTCAAGCGGGTGAAGCCCGCCCTGAGCCACACCGCCTTGGGACGGGTCTGAGCGGCCCAGAAAAGGAGAGATCATTCGATGAATGTCACGACATTAGCCCAGGAGATCATCCATGGCCGCCGCCTGGGGCGGCAGGACGACCTGTCCTTCCTCCTGACCTGCGACTTAGACGAGCTGTGCCGAGGCGCCGACGCCATCCGTGCGGCGCTGGTGGGGGACAAAGTAGATCTATGCTCTATCATCAACGGCCGCAGCGGGCGCTGTCCTGAGGACTGCAAATACTGCGCCCAGTCCGCCCACCACCATACCGACTGCGAAGTCTACGACTTCCTGCCGGAGGAGCAGATCTTAGAGGCCTGCAAGCTCAACGAGCGGGAGGGCGTGGACCGCTTCTCCATCGTCACCGCCGGGCGGAGCCTCACGGGGGCGGAGTTTGACAAGGCCATCCACGCCTTTGAGACCATGAAGCGGGAATGTAAGATCGACCTGTGCGCCTCCATGGGCTTCCTCACTGCCGAGCAGTTCCACCGCCTCCACGAGGCGGGCGTGACCAGCTACCACCACAACATCGAGACCTCCCGCCGGAACTTCCCCAATATCTGCACCACCCACACCTATGAGAAAAAGATCAAGACGCTCAAGCTCGTGAAGGCCGAGGGCATGTGCGCCTGCTCCGGCGGCATCATCGGCATGGGGGAGACCTGGGAGGACCGGCTGGACATGGCCGTGAGCCTGGCGGAGCTGGAGATCGACTCTATTCCCATCAACGCCCTCATGCCCATCCCCGGCACGCCGCTGGAGGGCCTGCCCCAGCTGAGCGAGGCGGATATCTTGCGGACCATCGCCTTCTTCCGCTATCTCAACCCCGAAGCCAACATCCGCCTGGCCGCCGGCCGCGCCCTGCTGACGAAGGACGGAGAGACGGCGTTCCAGGCCGGGGCTTCCGCCACCATCACCGGCAACATGCTCACCACCGTGGCCTGCGCCACCATCCGCAGCGACCGGGCCATGCTGGAGGAGCTGGGCCGGGACGTGACCCCCGACTACTGGAAGGAGGCCTGAGCCATGGCAAAAGGCATCTTCCTCACCGGCACCGGCACGGACATCGGCAAGACCTACATCGCCGGGCTGCTGGTCAAGACCTTGGCGGAAGCGGGCAAGCGCCCCGCCTACTATAAGGCCGCCATGAGCGGCAACGACCGCCGCCCGGACGGTTCCCTGATCCCCGGAGACGGGACCTTTGTGAAAACCTTCTCCGGCATCGGCCAGAGCCTGGAGAGCATGTGCCCTTACGTCTATGAGCACGCCTGGTCCCCCCATCTGGCCGCCCGTTTTGAGGGGCCGCAGATCGACCTGGAGGTGGTGAAGGCCGGCTGGCGCTCCGTCTGTGAACGCTATGACTATGTGACCATGGAGGGCAGCGGCGGCATCCTCTGCCCCCTGCGCTGGGACGCACAGCACATCCAGCTGGAGGATGTGGTGAAGTCCCTGGGCCTGGCCAGCATTTTGGTGGCCGAGGCGGGGCTGGGGACCATCAACAGTGTGGTCCTCACCGCCGAGTATATGAAGGCCAAGGGCCTGCCCCTCAAGGGGATCATCTTCAACCACTATCACCCCGGTGACACCATGGAGGAAGACAATCTCGCCATGTGCCAGGCCCTCACCGGCCTGCCGATCTTAGCCACCGTCCAGGAGGGGGACACCACCCTGCGGATGGACCCAGAGGCCCTGGCGGCCCTGTATGAGGAGGTCAAACTATGATCTGGTATCCCTATCAGCAGATGAAGAAAATGGACCCGCCCTACAAGATCGTGGACGCCCAGGGGGTCTATCTCCACACCGAGGACCAGACCCTCATCGACTCCGTCTCCTCCTGGTGGTGTATGATCCACGGGTACAAGCATCCGGAGCTGACCGCCGCCATCCAGGCGCAGGCGGGGAAGTTCTGCCACGTCATGCTGGGCGGCCTGACCCACCAGCCGGTGGAGGACCTGTCGAACAAGCTGGCGGAGTTTCTGCCCGGCGATCTGGATTACTGCTTCTTCTCCGACTCCGGCAGCGTGGGCGTGGAAGTGGCCCTGAAAATGGCGGTGCAGTATTACGTCAACCTGGGCACGCCCCGCCCCATGGTCCTGGCCCTGGAGCACGCCTACCACGGCGACACCTTCCGCGCCATGGAGGTCGGTGACGACGAGGACTATCACCTGGCCTTCCCCAACAAGCGGGACGTGGTGCATATCCCCACGGAAATTTCCGCCCTGGAGGAAGCCTTTGCCCAATACCACGACCAGCTCAACTGCGTTCTGGTCGAGCCGCTGCTCCAGGGGGCCGGGGGGATGCGGATGTATGACATCTCCTTCCTGAAACGGGCCAGAGAGCTGTGTGACCAGTACGGCGTCCTGCTCATCTTCGATGAGGTGGCCACCGGCTTTGGCCGGACGGGGAACCGATTTGTTGCCGATTTGGTGCTGCCGGATATTCTCGTCCTGGGCAAGGCCCTCACCGGCGGCTACATCGGCCACGCCGCCACCGTGGCCAACCATAAGGTCTACGACGCCTTTTACAGCGATGATCCGAACCACGCCCTCATGCACGGCCCGACCTTCATGGGCAACGCCCTGGCCTGCGCTGCGGCCCTCAAGGGCATTGAGATCTTCGAGCGGGAGGACTATCTATCTAAGATCCAGAAGATCGAGGCCATCTCCAAGCGGGAGATGCTGGGCTTTACCGACCCCCGCATCAAAGAGGTGCGCGTCATGGGAGGCTGTACCTGCGTAGAAGTTTATGACCCCAAGGACCTGGCGGGCTTCCAGGAGTTTGCCTACCAGCGGGGCGTGTTCAGCCGCCCCTTCCTGAGCTACATGTATTCCATGGTTCCGTACATCATTCAGGAGGACGAGCTGGTGAAGATCTTTGACACGATGAAGGCCTGGTTCCGCCGATAATTTTTCAAATACAAAACAGCAAACAGCCCGAAGACTGGAAAAAAATCAGATCTTCGGGCTGTTTTTCTACTGTTATATTACCACAAAATCGGGATTTTTTCAAGTCTTGTTCTGCCTGCCGCCCTGGGGTATAACAGGGGAACAGGAGGTGATCTTGCATGGATCAAACATGGTGCCCCGTCTGCCCGGTGGCGGTGAAGGGGGAGCTGCTGCGCTGCAACGAAGCCACGGCGGAGCAGGGCCTCTCCCTGACCATTCAGGACTGGGAGGAATTGCAGGCCAAGCTCTTTGCGCTGCTGGCCCGGCAGGTCAGGAACTACACAAAGGGAGAGAGTGACTCGGTGCCCGTGGAGACGGCCCAGGCGCTCTTAGACTCGATCTGTTTTACACTGGGGCTGGACTTAGAAGACCCAGGAGAACGGGGAAGGGAGCTGCTGACCCGTGACCTGGCCAAGGAGCTGACGAGCAGGCGGGAGCGCCTGCGGGGAGAGATGGTCCGGGGAAATATCCTCTGGGTCTCCCTGTGCCGCGCCCTGCCGCCGGTGAAGAACCGGGCCATGCAGGATACCCTGCGGAGCATCGGCGGCTTCTGGCGGCGCTACGACTTTGTATACCTGGCCCAGGAGATCCCCTGTGACATCGATTATCAGCTGGCGCTGCCGGTGCCGGAGCGGATGCAGGGGGTGCGTTACGTCAAAGAGTACCTCCGCCGCTTGAGCATAGAAAACCACTTTCTGCGGCGCTACACCTGGGCGGACTTGGTGGCGGTGTTGGAGCGGTACCATCCCTGGTATCAGGAAGAGGTCTGCAATCTCTTTCTGCCGGTGGCGGTCAATGCCCTGGGCAAGGCCCTGCTGGGGGCCGCGCCGGTGCCCCTGACCATGACGGAGGGGGAGCGGCAGGCCTTGGCCCAGCGCTTCCGGGACCAAACGAAAGAAACCGTCTTCGCCCAGCTGGCAGCGGCGGCCCGGAGCGTGGCCGGGAAAGAGGAGAACACGGCGGCCTACCTCACCGCCTGCGCAGAGGACCTGGCGGGGCGGCTTTTCGCGCTGGAGGGCAGCGGAACCGTGTGGCTGTGATCTGGGGCGAAATTTGGGCAAAAAAAGGCCCACCGCCCCTTGGCCAGGAACCTGGCGCGAAGGGCGGCGGAAAAGAAAGGAAAAGAATATGGATCAAAGTTAAGATAGGGACCGGCGGTGGTCGGTTCTAGGGAAGAACAAGAAAAAGAAGGGAGCCTGCCGGTCCAAAAGGACCAGCGGGGCGAAAACGCGGCATACCGGGCCTAGCCGGAATCTCTTGTGCCCCGCTGTGAGTATAGAATAGCACAGCGCAGGAAAAATTGCAAGAGACGGTTGCATAAAAAAATTACTGAAATACTTGCTGCAAAATTGGGCATATCAGCGAAGAAACCAGACGATTTGGACAAAATGACGGGCACCTTGCGCCATAATGACGAAAGATTTCCTTCGGGCCGGGGAATGGATCACCCCTGGTTCAAGAGAGAGGGGCTCTGAACCAGGGGCGATGCAAAAGAGAGGAGAACGATCGAGGTCAAAGAGACCTCTCTCTCATTCCCTTATTTCGAGCCCTTGGCGGCGCGAACCACCAGGGCGGAAAGGGCGAGCAATGCCAGCGCGTTGGGGATGACCATGAGCTGGTTGAACAGGTCGGACAGCTCCCAGACCAGATCGTTGGACAGGCAGGAGCCGAGGAAGATGAAGACCACGCCGAGGACGGAATAGACCACGGTGGCCTTTTTGCCAAAGAGGTACTGCACGTTCAGCTTGCCGAAGAAGTTCCAGCTGAGGATGGTGGAGAAGGCGAAGAAGAACAGGCAGATGGCGACGAACACGCTGCCGCCGGTGGACCCGAACACGCTGGAGAAGGCCAGCTGGGCCATGTCAGCCTTGTTGATCCCCTCCACAGCGCCGTGGGCCAGGGGGCCGTTGCCGGCGTAGAGGGTGGAGATGACGACGAGGGCAGTCATGGTCAGGACCACGAAGGTGTCGATGAAGACGCCGACCATGGCAACCACACCCTGGTCATGGGGATGCTTGACCTTTGCCATGGCGTGGGCGTGAGGGGTAGAACCCATACCGGCCTCATTGGAGAACAGGCCGCGCTTGACGCCCTGGCTGATGGCGGTCTTCAGGGCGTAGCCCAGGCCGCCGCCGATGATGGCGTTGGGGAAGAAGGCATACTTAAAGATCATGCCGATGGTCTCCGGCAGATAGGGCAGGCGCAGAATGAGCAGGATCAGCCCGCCGACCAGATACAGAACGGCCATGATGGGCACGAGCTTTTCCGTGACAGCGGCCACGCGGTTCACGCCGCCGAGGAAGATGATCGCGGCCAAGATCGCAACCACGATGCCGATGACCCAGGCGGGGATGCCAAAGGCCGTGCTGCACGTCTGGCCGATGGAGTTGGACTGGACCATACAGCCGATGAAGCCCAGCGCCAGGGTGATGGCGATGGCGAAGAACACAGCCAGGAACGTCCCGAAGCCGTTGTTAAACGCCCGCTTGATGTAATAGACCGGGCCGCCGGAGACGGAACCGTCCTCGTGGACGACGCGGGTCTCCTGGGCCAACACGGCCTCTGCATAGATGGTGGCCATGCCGAAGAAGGCGATGATCCACATCCAGAAGATGGCGCCGGGGCCGCCGACCAGGATCGCGCCGCAGGAGCCGACGATGTTGCCGGTACCGACCTGGGCCGCGATGGCGGTGGTGAGGGCCTGGAAGGAACTCAAGCCGCCTTTTTGTGCGCCGCCGCGCATGGAGAAGTTGCCGAAGACCCGCCGCATCCCTTCTCCGAAGCAGCGGACCTGCACGAAGCGAGTGCGGATGGAGAAGAACAAGCCGGTACCCACCAGCAGAAAGACCAGGATATAATCCGAGAGATAAAAGTTGATGGTTTGCACGATGTGCAGCAGTGTGTCCATGGGACTGCCTCCTAAAATTACACAAAAATAAAGAGCCTCTTGGGCATCCTGCCCAAATGGCTCTGAAGAACAGTCGTCCGTGGTCACTTCCCTGTTTCTCTCTCTCTTCGGTGAACGGGGTCGCTTAACACGGCTCTGTCCTTTAACCTGAGAGATTCGACTTCCCGGCTGGAAGTCTTGCACCTTCGGTACTCACATGGGAGATTCTCCAGAGATCCCTCCGCCTTCAGTTTCTTTCGATCCTAAAGGTTTCATCGGGGTAACGCTATGAAGTTGTACAGCTGATGGAATTATCATAGCACAACTCCCAAACGATCGCAAGAGCGGAAACGATAGATTACGCCCTGCTTTCCGGATAAAAACTAGATAAAAGAGAGAAAATGTCAAAAAAACACCCGCCAGACGAGGCTGACGGGTGTTTTTTGGGAATTTTTAGAAGATAAAGCGGGAGTTGTGCGTCAATCGACGTAATTTCCCTTGCCGTCGTTCCACTTCCAGTCGCGGATCTCAGGCAGGTCCAGGCCGTGCTCGGCGATATACTGCTTGTGCTCGACGAGCTTATCCTGGAGCATCTGGGTGAGGAAGGCCCCGCGGGTGCCCAGCTTTTCGGGCAGGAGCTGGATGACGTCCATGGTCAGGTGGAAGCGGTCCAGGTTGTTCAGCACGCGCATGTCGAAGGGCGTGGTGATGGTGCCCTCTTCGATATAGCCCCGGACGTGCAGGTTCTTGTTCTTCCGGCGGTAGGTCAGCTCGTGGATGAGGGACGGGTAGCCGTGGAAGGCGAAGAGGATGGGTTTGTCCTGGGTGAAGAGCAGGTCGTACTTCTGGTCGGTCAGGCCGTGGGGGTGCTGGGTGTTGGACTGGAGGCGCATCAGGTCCACCACGTTCACGACCCGGATCTTCAGGTCGGGGAAGTAGTGGCGCAGGATGGTCACCGTTGCCAGCGTCTCCAGGGTGGGCGTGTCGCCGCAGCAGGCCAGGACGATGTCCGGCTCCTCGCCCTGGTCGTTGGAGGCCCACTGCCAGATGCCGATGCCCTGGGTGCAGTGCTTCACGGCCTGCTCCATGGTCAGCCACTGGGGGCGGGGGTGCTTGGAGGTGACGAGCACGTTCACATAGTTCCGGCTGCTGATGCAGTGGGCAAAGCAGGAGAGCAGGCAGTTGGCATCGGGGGGCAGATACATCCGCACCACGTCTGCCTTCTTGTTGGCCACGTGATCCAGGAAACCGGGGTCCTGGTGGGTGAAGCCGTTGTGGTCCTGCTGCCAGACGTTGGAGGAGAGGATATAGTTCAGGGAGGCGATGTCCTGCCGCCAGGGCAGCTCGTTGCAGGTCTTGAGCCACTTGGCGTGCTGGGAGAACATGGAGTCCACGATGCGGATGAAGGCCTCGTAGCTGTTGAAGAAGCCATGGCGGCCGGTGAGCAGGTAGCCCTCCAGCCAGCCCTCGCACATGTGCTCGGAGAGCATGGAGTCCATGACCCGGCCGGAGTGGGCCAGATACTCGTCACCCGGCTCGATGTCGGCGTCCCACACGCGGGTGGTGGCCTCGAACATGGGGGTCAGGCGGTTGGATTTGCTCTCGTCAGGGCCGAAGACGCGGAAGTTCTTGGCAGGCTCGTTTTCCTTGATGACGTCCCGGACGTACGCGCCCAGCACCAGCATGTCCTGGGCCTCGACGGCACCGGGAGCGGGCAGGTCCACGCCGTACTTGCGGAAGTCCGGCAGCTTCAGGTCCCGCAGGAGCTTGCCGCCGTTGGCGTGGGGGTTGGCGCCCATGCGGCGGTCGCCCACAGGGGCCAGGGCCTGGAGGTCGGGGCGGAGCTTGCCCTCCTCGGTGAAGAGCTCTTCAGGCTTATAGCTGCGCAGCCAGGACTCTAAGAGCTGGAGGTGGTGGGGCTGGGTCATGTCGATGGGGACCTGGTGGGCGCGGAAGTTGCCCTCGATGGTCTGGCCGTCCACTTCCTTGGGACCGGTCCAGCCCTTGGGGGTGCGGAGGATGATCATGGGCCAGGTGGGGCGGCTGTCGTCGCCGGTCTGGCGGGCGTTGGCCTGGATGCGGCGGATCTCGCGGATGGCCCAGTCCAGGGCACCGGCCATGGCCTGGTGCATCTTCTTCGGCTCGTCGCCCTCGACGAAGCGCACGTCCCAGCCGTAGCCGTGGAAGAGCTCGGTCAGCTCGTTCTTGGGGATGCGGGAGAGGATGGTCGGGTTATGGATCTTGAAGCCGTTCAGGTGCAGGATGGGCAGGACGGCACCGTCCCCGATGGGGTTGAGGAACTTGTTGCCGTGCCAGGCGGTGGCCAGGGGGCCGGTCTCGGCCTCGCCGTCGCCGACGACGCAGGCGGCGATCAGGTCGGGGTTATCCAGCACCGCGCCGAAGGCGTGGGCCAGGGAGTAGCCCAGCTCACCGCCCTCGTGGATGGAGCCGGGGGTCTCCGGGGCCACGTGGCTGGGGATGCCGCCGGGGAAGGAGAACTGCTTGAAGAGCTTTTGCAGGCCCTCTTCATCCTGGCTGATGTTGGGGTAGACCTCGCTGTACGTCCCCTCCAGATAGGTCTGGGAGACCATGGCGTTGCCGCCGTGGCCGGGGCCGGAGAGGTAGATCATGTTCAGGTCGTACTTGTTGATGATCCGGTTGAGGTGTGTATAGATGAAGTTCTGACCAGGGACAGTGCCCCAGTGACCAACGATCTTTTTCTTGATCTGGGCCGGTTCGAGCGGTTTTTTCAGCAGGGGGTTGTCCAGAAGATACAGCTGGCAGGCGGCCAGATAGTTCGAGGCCCGCCAGTAGGCGTCTATCTTTTCCAGTTGGGTCGGCGTCAGGGCAGCTTTCCGGGACATCCGGGCAGCCGTTTTTGCAATGGGTTTGGTAAGTCCCTTCGGTTTTCTCGCCATGGGAAAAAACCTCCTTTTCGTAATCTACTTGTTATTATAAACGGATTTTGGAAATAATCAACAACAAAGCGTGATAAAATTCATAAAAACTAAGAGACTTTCCTTAATTTTCCCCGGAAAGGACCCAAAAGACCGTCTTTGTACGCAGAACAAAGACGGTCTTGGTCGGATTTAGGGGGAAGAAGCCAGCAGTAAGTCGTGCAGTGGGAGGGGCTTGCACTTGCCTTTTTGGGATCGGTCAAACGGTATAATACTTTTGATTTCTGCTCTTTGGCTTTTCTGGTATCGTCATGGCTAATTTTCCAGTCGTGATCAGCGGTTGTACATAATGTTGCATTGCATAAAACACAGTTTTTACGCCCAAGAATGCTGCGATTTCCTGCCGGGTTTTTGGTTCATGGCAGAATGCCAGTAGATCTTGAGCAGGTTCTGCGGTGAGTGCGTCTTTCTCTGGGTCCTCTTTGTTGTAAAACGTTACCACGAACTCATTTCTGCGGTTCTCAAATTTTGGTTCTGGTAAGCCAGATTCTTTCATCGCATTGCGCATTGTGGGAATACCCGAGTAGCGATGCTCCGCGGTGGTCAGAGTTTCTGCCATGACAGCCAGCGCAGGATTCCGAAGATCCGGTTTCGCGATCCCTAACTGCTCAATGCTCATCCGTCCGTACAGACTTCCGGGGCTGTGGATCTCGACGCGGTCCGTAAAAAAGTCAATTTGAATCGGAGTCCCCTCTGTGTGAATACTGTAATCACGGTGGATCACGGCGTTGAGGATCGCTTCGCGGAGGGCATCCATAGGATACTCTGTCTTATCTGTGCGAAGACCGGTTTCTTTGCTGATGATGGTTTTGACTTTCATGTTCCGACGACAGAAATTTAACGCTTCTTCCACCATTTCTGGGATGGTTCCACCGATTCGCTTGTTGTCAATAAACCGCGCAGAATCCTGGTCTACATCGCCGATCTCCGTGCCGGGTACAACAATTGCTGTGATGCCAAGCTGTGGGAAGAATCCTTGCGGATAAAGACAAAAATTCAGAACGGCTGCCAAGGTAGGGATACCATTCCTTGTAACATTGAGCATTTCCATGGTCTGCTCCTGTGTCAGCCTGGAAAATCCGGGGCGATCCACACGCATTTTTCCCATATAGTCTTGTATTTTTTCCATGTCCAGCAGCTGCAATGTCGCCCGTTCAACGGGTCGTTCATCATCATGTAAATGTTTACGGAATGCTTCGTAGCTGTATAGTTCATAGTCTGTCATCGGCAAGTCAGCATCACCAACACGAATGTAGGAGCCTTTGGTACGCCCAGCCCCACGGTAGTAACAGGGACGCTCTGCGATGTCAATGGCTGGTATTTCCGCTGCACAAATCATTTTTCCGTGATATTCTGCCAGGGTAAAGACAGCGCGAACCGGCGGCTCCATTTGTAAGCATTGTTCCGTTATTTTCTTTTGCAGATCCTGTGGATCATAGACTCCGACCACCTGAAAGGCAGCCTGCTCATCGATACCGAACACAAGAACACCGCCACTGTCTTGGTTAGAAAAACTCGACAGCGTATCATACAGTCTCTTCGGACAGCCTGTTTGGGCGGATTTTAGCTCAATCGTTTGCTCTTCCGCTTTCTGTTTGCAAATTTTGTTTGCTAATTCAACAAACTCTTCAGTCAACACGCGAACACCACCCCTTTGATACGCTAATTATATCAAAGAGATTTTGCGGATTCAAGGGCATTTTGTGAAATGAACAAAGAACAAAATGTGGGAACGCTGTATAGTCCAGGAGCGCCTGTCTTGTCAAGACCGGCGCTCCTTTTTTAATGGGCAGCGGGAGCGGGGGATTCCTGCTGTTTCTGTTCCTCTTTGGCGATGCGCTTGGCGTTGGCCAGCATGAGCTTGATGCGGTTTTCCTGGTTGATCTTTGTCGCGCCGGGGTCGTAGTCCACGGCGACGATGTTGGAGTTGGGGTAATCGTCCTTCAGGGCGCGGATCATGCCCTTGCCGACGATGTGGTTGGGCAGGCAGCCGAAGGGCTGGGCGCAGACGATGTTGGGCGTGCCGGAGTGGATCAGCTCCAGCATCTCGGCGGTGAGCAGCCAGCCCTCGCCCATCTTGCAGCCGTCGTTTAAGTAGCCGTGGATGAGCTTGTGCAGCTCGGCAAAGGTGCCGGGGGCGCGGAAGCCGGCCTTGTTCAGGGCGGCGATCATGTCCAGCTGGCATTTTTCGATGTAGCCCATGAAGAACTGGCAGAGCAGCTGCTTGAGCTTGCTGCCGCCGAACATATCCACGTCGGAGACGCGGTTGTAGATCTTGAAGATCATGAAGTCCGTCAGGCCCGGCACCACTGGCTCGGCCCCCTCGTCCAGGAGAAACTGTTCGAGCTGGTTGTTGCCCAGGGACGAGAACTTGATGTAGATCTCACCCACCACGCCGACCCGGATCTTCTCCTCGCCGGAGACGGGGATGGACTTGAAGTCGGCGCAAATCTCGTCAAAGATGCCGCGCATCTTCTTGCGGGACATGCCATCGCCCTTGTCGAAGCGGTCCAGCAGCTCCGTGGTCCAGTGGTCCACGTGGGCGGCGGTGTCGCCGGGGTTTACTTCATAGGGGCGGACCTGGTTGGCCACGTTCATGATGAGGTCGCCGTACATCATGCCGTAGATGAGGCGGCGGATGAGGCCCACGGTCCAGTGGAAGCCGGGGTTTTTCTCCAGGCCGAAGGAGAGGGAGATGACGGGGATATAGTCTAACCCGGCCTTTTCCAAGGCCTTGCGGAGCATGTGGATGTAGTTGGAGGCCCGGCAGCCGCCGCCGGTCTGGGTGATGAGCAGGGCGACTTTATGGGGGTCATAGCCGCCGTTCTGAATGGCGTCGATCATCTGCCCGATGACCAGCAGGGCGGGGTAGCAGGCGTCGTTGTGGACGTATTTCAGGCCGCTGTCCACGACGGCTTTCCCGTCGTTGTTCAGGATGGCCACGTTGTACCCAGAGCGGGCCAGGAGCTTGGCGAAGAAACCAAAGTGGATGGGCAGCATCTGCGGGATGAGGATGGTGTACTCCTTCCGCATCTCCTGGGTAAAGAGCAGGCGGCCGGTCTCGTCGTATTCTAGCTTAGCCATTTGCGTCCCCTCCTTCCGGTGCGTGTTTCCTGGCCTGGGCGTCTCTGGCGTCCAGGGCGGCGATGAGGCTTCGGATGCGGATCTTGACCGCGCCCAGGTTGGAGATGTCGTCGATCTTGAGCTGGGTGTACAGCTCGCCGTGTTCCTCCAGGATGGAGCGCAGCTCATCCGTCGTGATGGCGTCCACGCCGCAGCCGAAGGACACCAGCTGGATGAAGGCCATGTCCGGCTGGGTGCAGACGTAGCGGGCGGCGTTGTACATGCGGGCGTGATAGGTCCACTGGTTCAGGACGTGGCGAGGCTCCTTGCCCATGTGCTGGAAGACGGCGTCCTCCGTCACCAGCACGAAGCCGAAGGACGTGATGAGGTCGTTGATGCCGTGGTTGATCTCCGGGTCCATGTGGTAGGGACGGCCGGCGACCACCAGGATCTTACGGCCGCTCTTCCGGGCGAAGTCGATGTACTCCGCGCCCTTTTGCTGGACCAGGTCCCGGAAGCCGTGGTAGGCTTCGTAGGCCTTGCGGATGGCCTTGACGGCCTCCCGCTTGGGCACGCCGAACTCCTCGGCCAGGAGCTTCGCGCCCTTTTTCTCAAAGTCCTTCGGGCGGTGGATGCCCAGGTTGGGGTGGAGGTACTTGACCTTGGACAGGGCGGGGATGTTCACCGCCAGCAGGTCGGGGTAGTAGGCGACGACGGGGCAGTTATAATGGTTGTCCGCCAGGTGCTCGTCGAAGTTGTAGGACATGCAGGGGTAGAAGATGGTGTCCACGCCCTCGTCCAGCAGGGCCATGATGTGGCCGTGCAGGAGCTTGGCAGGGTAGCAGACAGTGTCCGAGGGGATGGTCTGCTGTCCCTTGATGTACAGGCTTCGGGTGGACTCGGGGGAGAGGACCACCTCGAAGTTCAGGTTGGTAAAGAGGGTGTACCAGAAGGGCAGGTTCTCGTACATGTTCAGCCCGAAGGGGATGCCGATCTTGCCGCGGGAACCGTCGCCGCCGCCCTTGCCCTGGAGGGAGCGGAGATACTGATACTTGAACTTCATCAGGTCCGGGATGTCGATCTTCTCCTGGCCCAGGGGACGGGAACAGCGGTTGCCGGAGATGAAGCGGCGGCCGCCGTTGAAGCGGTTGATGGTCAGAGAGCAGTGGTTCGTGCAGAGCTTACAGGTGGCGGGCCGGGCCTCATGGGTGAACTCCTCTAAGTCCTTCGCGGAGAGCAGGGCGGACTTGGGCAGGCCAAGCTCCTTTGCGGCCAGGGCCGCGCCGTAAGCGCCCATGATGCCGGAAATCGTCGGGCGGGTGACGTCCCGGCCGATCTCCAGCTCGAAGGAGCGAAGAACGGCGTCGTTGAGAAACGTGCCGCCCTGCACGACGATGTGCTTGCCCAGGTCGTCGGCGCTGGCGGCGCGAATGACCTTGTAGATGGCGTTTTTCACCACCGAAATGGAGAGGCCAGCGGAGATGTCTTCGACCGAAGCGCCGTCCTTCTGGGCCTGCTTCACGGAGGAGTTCATAAAGACGGTACAACGGGAGCCGAGGTTCACCGGGTGCTTGGCAAAGAGGCCCATCTTGGAAAAGTCCGCGATGGAGTAGCCCAGGGCTTTGGCAAAGGTCTCGATGAAGGAGCCGCAGCCGGAGGAGCATGCCTCATTCAGCAGAACGCTGTCGATGACATTATCCTTAATGCGGATACATTTCATATCCTGTCCGCCGATGTCCAGAATAAAGTCCACATCAGGCTTGAAGAACTGCGCCGCCTTATAATGTGCAACGGTTTCAATATAGCCAAGGTCAATCATCAGGGCTTCCTTAATCAGCCCTTCGCCATAGCCCGTCACGCAGGAATTGCGAATCACAACATCCTCAGGCATCATATCATACATTTCATTCAGGCTCTTCATAACCACGTTCAGCGGATTGCCCTCATTGCCTGCATAGAAGGAATAGAGCAAATCACCATCCTTGGAAACCAGAGCCACCTTTGTTGTAGTAGAGCCTGCATCCACACCAAGGAAGGCATCCCCATGATAATTCGACAGGGGCACGCGTCTTACCTTATCTCTGTCATGACGTTCCTTGAAAGCGGCATAATCCGCTTCATCCTTAAACAACGGCTCCATACGGGAAACCTCTGCCGTCAGCTCCACGCCGTTATCCAGCTTATGCAGCAATGTATCAAAATCCAGTTCTGCTTCGCCCTTATTGGAAACGGCTGTGCCGTAAGCGGCGAACAGATGGGAATTTTCAGGAATAATCGTTGTTTCATCCGTCAGCTTCAGTGTTTCAATGAAACGCAGGCGCAGCTCGGAAAGGAAATGCAGCGGGCCGCCTAGGAAGGCAACATGTCCGCGGATAGGCTTGCCGCATGCCAGCCCTGCGATAGTCTGATTGACAACCGCCTGAAAAATAGAAGCCGCCAAATCCTCTTTTTTGGCACCCTCGTTAATCAAGGGCTGAATATCCGTCTTTGCGAATACACCGCAACGGGATGCAATGGGATAAATTACCTTATATCCCTTTGCCAGCTCATTCAGTCCTGTTGCATCTGTCTGCAAAAGACTTGCCATCTGGTCGATAAAGGAGCCTGTACCACCGGCACAAACACCGTTCATTCTCTGCTCTATGTTGCCGCCTTCAAAATAGATAATCTTGGCATCCTCGCCGCCAAGCTCAATGGCAACATCTGTCTGTGGTGCGGTTGCTTCTACGGCATTTGCTGTCGCAACCACCTCCTGAATGAATTCCACACCAATCGCCTTTGCCAGAGCAACGCCACCGCTGCCGGTAATCATGGCAGAGAAAATGGCATTGCCGATTTCCTCCTTCGCTTCCTTCAGGATATCCTTTACTGTTTTTTTGATTTCCGAAAAATGTCTTCTGTATCTGCTGAAGGCAATTTTGTTTTCCTCATCGGCAAGTACAACTTTAACGGTCGTAGAGCCGATATCAATTCCCATTTTATATGTAGTATCGTTTTTATGAGACTGCACTTGTCACACCTCCGTCTTCATAATTCTGCATCTTTGCAGTGGAAATTTCCTTCCACATCTGATATTGAATTTTTGTATATTTTTCTTCCTCATCAATCGTTTCATCCAGCACACGGAGAGCTAAAATGCCATCCTGCATGGCTAAAATCATGGTTACATAGTTTTCCAGATCTATGCTTTTGAGGATTTCTCCTCTTTTCTGTCCTCTTTCCAGAATTCCATAGAGCAGTCTGCTCTTCTTTTTGTTGAATTCCTTAAAATATTCCTCCACCTCCGGAAATTTCTTCATCCCTTCATAAAGCAGGAAATAGAAATTCCGAAAGGCAATCTTTTTGCCGATTTTTTTCTGATAATTCGCAAAGCGCTGGGGCAGGAAAAACCCCTTCCACAGCAGCTCCGCCGTTGGCGTTTCCGCTCTGCTTTTTTCCCATGCCTGCTGCATTTCCTCTGTCTGACGAGAGAAAAAGGGTCTGATATATTTTTCCACCACCTGCTGATCCAGATCGTCTCGGCTTTTGAAGGAATAGTAAAAACCGCCCTTCGTCAGCCCTGCCGCACGAATCAGCTCATTTGTGGAGACCTCGGAAAAACCCTTTTCCAAAAACAACAAAAAAGCAATTTCCAAAATCTCATTTTCTGTTTTCAAATAGGATTCCTCCTTTCTGTTCTCTTTCTTTTTCTCAGATTTTTATGCCTGCGGCTTAACAAAAACTGCCGCCGTCTTCCTTTCACGAAAAAATCAGACCAGTCGGTCTGTACTATTTTATTATATGACTCTGCCCAAAAAATTCAATATTTTTGCCCGTTAAAATCCCGTTAAAGTTGTATACAAACAGGCAAAATAGACACTCGCGGAATGGAAATGCGGCAGTACAAATGCCGATTTGCCAAGGCAAAATGTTGGCATAGGTGCGGGCAAGAAAAAGCAACAGTGCGAAGCACTGTTAACCAAAAAGGGCAGTCACAGAATCCTCTGCAACTGCCCTTTCTTTTTATTCCTTTATTCTACCTTATTAAGATGCCACAAATCAAGAATACTTCTCAATTTGTGGCACTAATTCATTAAACAAAATGTGCTATAATCGAATGTCTTTCTTCAACTATATTAAACCTAAATGTTTTTCGACACAAGTTAATGTACTCTCAACTGTACTATCCACAGTTCTCTCTATCCAAAAGAAAGAACTGCTTTTAATCTCCTCTATGCGATTTACATTGAGTTCATATAAGGTAATATTCACAGTTTGTTTGGCTTTTTCTATATCAGTCGCTGAATTTAAGTACTGAAAAAATCCCTGATGATCTGGTCGATTACCATATTCATCAACAAGATTAGATGGGTCTTTTATGAGAAAAACAACTCTCGCTGGTTCAGAAAAAGCGAGTGCCTGAGCAACTGTAAGATGACAATCGCACAAAACTTTCTTATTTTCTGATAAACGAATCAAATCAAGAAGAACAAACTCTAACTGTTCACGAGTATTATTCAACAGCCAATTCTTATATTCTTCAACTGTTCTTCCAAAAAATTCATCTGCACTGTTAAAATACGTATTCATCGCAGGCTGAAATAATGGGTTCGACATTTTTTTGTGCTCGTCGAATCTCTCATCAACATCAAATAGTTCAAATCCATACTTTTCCGCCAACGCACGTGAAACGGTTGTCTTTCCTCCACAAGGTGTTCCCGTTATAAAATAAACATTTTTTAAGTACTCTTTGATTACATTATCTTGAAATATCATTGCACAATCTCCTTTATTAAATAGTTTTTCGGGTTCTGCCTATACATAAAACTATTTAACATAGTTCTATGAACTCAGATATTTCTTAATTTTAAGAACATCATCATATTCATTTCACCTCCACAACTTTCGATTGAACAAAATCGCTGCGCGATGGCCTGCCAAGGCTGTGGCGCAGTTTTATTTTTATTAAAAAAGCAGTGGAATTACTTTCCATAATCCGTT
>OIWK01001311.1_pt1 | contig 23908 bp, 24 predicted proteins | sample 1587401 | NCBI WGS metagenome assembly OIWK01 (sample SAMEA3888911, study PRJEB22519) | human gut metagenome | biome: human gut; feature: human-associated habitat; material: faeces | place: Denmark | collected 2009 | reverse complement strand
AAATAGAAATCTGAAAAGGAAAAGTCATAGTGTCCTTGACAAAGGGTACACTTTAAGATGTGTTAAGTTTCTTTAGTAAGACGAATTAACATGATATATCTCCCTTTTACATTGTATGTATAACGTAAACACGTTATAATACATGTGGAATGAGGTGGTTGTTTGTATGAATGAAAAATATAGAGGAATGGTAAAAGACACAAACAAAAGTCTTTATCAAATCAGTCACGAGACAGGAATCCCTTACACAATATTAAATGAATTAAAAAACGAGAAAAAAGATATAAATAATATTGCAAGTGAAACAGTGTATAAGCTTTGTTTATATTTTGGATGCCAGATGGAGGATATCATGAATCCATTTGCTATTTTGAAAAACAGTAAGGGTGTCTATTTTGGGATGAAATATAAATGGAATTCTTTTGATGATGGTATAGAATTGCATATTTATGATAATGATGCAGATATTACTCTTACAAGAGTTAATCCTGTGATTCCTCGTTTTTACAATGAATATCACAATATAGCAGAGATGTTAATTGAAAAATATATTAAGCAAAAACATATAGAGGAGGAGTTATTATGAGTCAATATTTTCTTATGCATAAAAATGATGTATGCGGTTCGCTAGAAATAGATTCCGAAACGGGAGCGTTCACCGCATATAAAGATCATCATACAGGAAAATCTCCTTTTTTAGGCAATTGTGATACGAAACATATGAAAAAGTGGTGGGACAGCAGAGCGGTACCTGCATCACGAAAAATGACGCAGAATATTTTGCGTCAATCTGGATGCTCAAACATGGAATCTTATTTAGCAAAGAATTTAGCCCTTTCCATGACGGATTCTTATTGGATTTGTCCGATCAATGCAGATCTAAACTATGAGGATATACGAATTCAATCATTTACATCGTTTAATGATGGTAAAATTCCATATCATAACGCAACATCATATGATTTAAACGCATCTCTCGGTGGACAAATGGAAAAATACTGGGATTTGAATACAGAAATTCCTACACTCGTGAAGGAAAGCTATAAATATTATGGACAACAGGCAGTCAATGAAGTCTTTGCAACGATATTACATGAAAAACAAAATACGGATATACCATTTGTTAAATATCATGCTGTTAAAACGTTAGATAATGGAATTATTTGTCGTTGTAATGCCTTCACGAATGATACGATAGAATTAGTACCCGCTTTAGAAGTGATTGAAGGGGCAAAAATTCAAAATGATAAATCATTGTATGAAAATTATATACAGATTTGTGCGAAGCTTGGTATTGATGAGGAGATCATTCGTAATTTTATGGATTATCAAACATTGACAGACTTTATCATTAGTAATACAGATGAACATTTATTTAATTTTGGTATATTAAGAAATGCTGATACCTTTGAGTATATCGGTCCGGCACCAATTTTTGATTCTGGAAACAGTATGTTTTATGCGGAAGCTAATATTGTTTTATCGCGAGTTGCATTACTTGAGCGAAAAATAACTGCATTTTATGAATCAGAAGAGAAGATGCTTAAAAACGTTCAAAATAAAGATATTGTAGATGTATCGCTTCTTCCAAAGTCTTCTGATGTAGTTGATCTATATACAACGTCAGGAATTCCAGAGGAAAAAGCAACTGTGATTGCGGCAAATTATGACACAAAAATAGAATTAGTGAAAGAACTTCAAAAAGGGATGACCATTTCTCTTTACCATGAAAAACAAAAACAGAAACGTGAAAGCGTAATGAAGAATTCTACAATTACATTTTCAATGATTTGTGGAATGCCGGGATCTGGGAAAACAGAAAAAGTGCATGAACTAATAGAGTCATTCGTGAAAAAGGGGTATCAAGAGATAGATGCAAAGGGATTATACCCTCTTACAGATGAACTTATAAACATGAGATATATCATTGGAGCAGTAGAACCCCATAAAACGATTACAAATCAAATCAGTGAGCTAGCATTTACGTATATTTCAGCAAACGATGTCAGAAAAGAACTTGCTGATGTAAAAAATGATGATCTGGTCTTTTATGTCATTGACAAGCGTATAAAAGAAGCTTTAGATCGTGGAATTTCAGTGATTTACGAAGCTACGAATTTAGATATTTCAACGCGGCAACATTACATTCAGTTAGCAGGTCCTGTGCAAAAAGATTTATATATTATGAACGAGGACGTAGAATATGTAAATATGAACCTTTCACATAAAGTATTAGAACAAAAAGAATAATTCCATTTATTTTTATCAAAGCGGAAAGCTTTCGTTGTAGACAATCACAACGGGAGTTTTTCTATTGTTGTAATAATGCCAGAAAACCGCATCTATATGCAGTGTTTCTCAGAGCAAATCAGAAAAATGTATAAACCCTAATTATGAAAAATCTGCATAGCCCCATAAGTACGAGGGAGGGAAGATGCGGAAGATTTTCTTGTAGGACAGGAATAGTTTTTGCATGTATCACAGGAATTGCATAAGTGTGTAAGCGGTGCATGTCTCTTTGTATCTAAAAGAAGTATGAGAGTTGCCGTTTTAAGAGGCTTGAGCATAGAACCATCTGTCAAAGTAATGGAATCTGGCATAAGCTTCTGATAAATTTGTGGAAGTAAGGCAAGGGAGTAAGTATCCCCTAGGAATGATAACTGTGAGAGATAGAGCGCACTGTCTTGCTCAACAATATGGGCAAATTCCTCGTATGCTTTGGAGAGAAGTTCCAGGCTAATACAATCCACAATATATGCTTCTTGAAGCTGCTCATGCTTTAAATATAGCTCAGAAAATTCGTCAACACCATTTCCTAACGTAACAAATCCATAGGCATAATGTGGCGCAGATATTTCTGCAATATCCTGATCCAAAGAATAATAGGCGCAGGCATCTACCAAAGGTAAAAGTGCTTTATAAATGGCTTGGATTAATGGCAATTCGACAGAAGAAAAATGAAAACGGTCACAGAAATTTTTCCAGTCAGCAGCTGCTAAGCGAGGCTTTAATTTAGATTTCATCAGAGATATCCTCCTGTGGTTCTTTTTTTACCAGGGATGCAATTTCCTGGAAACGACCGGTAATTTTGTCGTAGTTGTTGCGATGATGCGGAAAACCGCAGTTCATGCAGGATTTAACACCGTTTTCTAAGAATTCACAATTCCCACCGCAGGATTTTCCCAGTACATAGAGAGGACAATAACAAAAAAGACAATTGAAGTCCTCTTCTGGAATGCCTTTATGGCACGGAAAATATTCACATTGTTTGTTTTGAAAAAATTTATAATATTCACTCATAAGAGTATCATAACCTATTTTTTGTAAAGTTCAAAGAAAAGAATGCATAAGTCTGTTTGCCAGTGGTTTCTTTGAAAAATTTGTGGTATTCTAAGTAGGCACATATGTTGGGAATATTATGGTTATAGTGACCATGTATCTGGCAATAGATCAAAGTCCAGACCGGGAAGGTCTGGAAGAAAAACGATAGTCGCAAGTATAGGAAGAGAAACATGAATTTACTTACAATAAAGAATCTTACAAAAGCATATACCGATAAAATATTATTTGATGATATAGATTTTAGTGTCGAAGAGGGCGAAAAAGTCGGCATCATTGGAATCAATGGTACGGGGAAATCGACATTATTGCGCATTATAGCAGGTATCGAAGAGGGAGACACTGGAGAGTACACCAAGGGGAATCATGTGGTAATCAATTATCTGCCACAGAATCCGGAATTCGCCCCGGGACAGACTATTTTAGAATATGTTATGGGACAAAACCAGATGCACGGCGTTCATTCGCAGCAAAACGCCTTTGAGGATGTGTACGGAATCGAAGGAGAAGCGAAGACTATTCTTAATCGTCTGGGATTTATGGATTTTCAGCAACCGATAGACCATTTGTCCGGAGGGCAAAAGAAAAAGTTGGCATTAGCAGCCGTATTGATTTCTAAAAATGAGATTCTGATTTTAGACGAGCCGACGAATCATCTGGATCACAATATGACAGAGTGGCTCGAAGGATGGTTAAAAAGCTACCGGGGAACACTCATAATGATTACACATGACCGCTATTTCTTGGATTTGGTGTGTAATCGTATTGTGGAACTGGATAAAGGGAAATTATATTCATACAAAACAAATTATGAAGGATTCCTTGCATTAAAAGCTGAGCGTGAAGAGATGGCGTTATCTACGCAGGCAAAGCATCAAAACATTTTGCGTAAAGAAATTGCATGGATGCAGCGTGGGGCAAGAGCCCGCTCAACGAAACAGAAAGCGCATATTAAACGATACGAGATGCTTCGGGATGAGGAAAAAGTGCAGATAGATGACGAAGTTGAGATTGGAAGTCTGGCAACACGTTTGGGAAATAAGACCATTGAGATGAAGGATGTTTCTATTGCCTTTGATGGACAACCACTCATTTCTGATTTTACCTATAATTTTTTGAAAAAAGACCGTATTGGTATATTAGGTCCCAATGGATGTGGAAAAACAACGCTGTTGAAAATGATTATGGGAGAGTTGCGACCAGATCAAGGAAGTATCGAAATTGGAGAAACGGTAAATATTGGATATTATGCACAGGAAGCAAAAGATATGGATCCTGCGCAGCGTGTGATTGATTATATCAAAGATACTGCGGAATATATCCGGACAGAAGATGGATACATTTCAGCGTCACAGATGCTTGAAAAATTCTTGTTTGTCGGTTCCTTACAATATCAGCCAATTGAAAAGCTGTCCGGTGGTGAGAAAAGACGACTTTATTTGGCAAAGATTTTAATGGGAGCACCAAATGTTTTGATTTTGGATGAGCCAACGAATGATCTTGATATTTCGACGCTTTGTATATTAGAGGATTACCTGGATCATTTCCCGGGCATTTTGATTACCGTTTCACACGACCGATATTTTTTGGATCGTGTGGTGGATCATATGCTGGTATTTGAGGGAGCAGGTAAGATTTCTTTGTTTAATGGAAGTTACCAGAAATATTATGAGACGTATGGCAAAGAGAATTTGATGGAATTAAAAGACGCAGGATCCACAAAGAATCAGCGTGTCGTGGATGATACCGCAAATTTATCCGGTGCCGAAGCTTATAAGATGCAAAAAGAACAGAGTAAGAAACTGAAATTCACCTACAAGGAACAGCGCGAATACGAAAGTATTGAGGATGATATTGCAGCGCTGGAAGAAGAACTGGAAAAATTAGATGAAGACATGGTAGCCAATGCGACGAATTCCGCAAAATTGGGCGAGCTGTTAGAAACAAAGAAAAAAGTGGAACTGCAGTTAGAAGAAAAAATGGAACGTTGGGAATATTTAGAGGAATTAGCGACTAAGATTGCGGCGCAGTAGGTCGCAGGGACGTTCCTTTTGCCACAAGGAGTGTCCCTTTTGGCATCGACAGGCAAAGAGAAAGAGGTACATTTTGATAGAAAGAATTAAGAAAAAATATATCGGAACCGGGGCATTTTATAGACGATATCTGTATTTGGCATTGCCGATGATTGTACAAAATGCGATTACAAATCTGGTGAGCTTTTTAGATAATATCATGGTAGGACAGCTTGGCACAGAGCAGATGTCAGGTGTAGCCATCGTAAATCAATTGATTTTCGTATATAACCTGGCGATTTTTGGAGCTGCGTCAGCAGCAAGTATTTTTGGTGCGCAATATTTTGGCAAGGGCGATCATAAAGGTCATATGTATTCCTTCCGTTTTAAATTGTATGCAACGCTTCTTGTGACGTTTGCAACGATTGCCTTGTTCATCACAAAGGGAAGCAATTTGATTTCATTGTATCTAACAGATACGGCGGGAAATGGCGCGACAGATGTGGCGCTTCATTATGGAATGCAATATATTACCGTGATGATGTTTGGATTGATTCCATTTGCTGTAAATCAGTCTTACGCAACGAATATCAAGGAAACAGGACAAACAGTGATTCCAATGATTGCAAGTTTTGTTGCGGTAGGAACCAATGCAATTTTAGATATATTGTTGATTTTTGGTATTGGTCCTTTCCCAAAACTGGGCGTGATTGGAGCTGCACTGGCAACGGTTATTGCGCGTTACATTGAAGCTGCCATTGTAATCATCTGGGCACATACACATAAAAAGAAAAATCGTTATTTGGAAGATGCATATCGTGGTTTTGGTATTCCCGGTGCAGAACTCAAGGCAATTTTGATCAAGGGCATGCCTTTGATTTTAAATGAGGTTCTTTGGGCTGCCGGCATGACAACCGTTAACCAGTGTTATTCCATTCGAGGCCTTTCCGTGGTGGCAGCGGTCAATATTGCATCTACCATCACGAATCTGTTCAATATCGTTTATATCCAGTTGGGTGGCTGCATAAGCATTATTGTTGGTCAATATCTCGGCGCCGGAGAATTGGAAGAGGCAAAAGATGCAGATAATAAAATGATTGCGTTTAGTGTCTTTTGCTGTATGATTGTTGCTGCTGTGATGTTTGTGATTGGTGGATTATTCCCACGGATTTATAACACATCTGCAGATATTAAGACGTTGGCAACAAGCTTTATTGCAGTATCAGCACTGATTATGCCGTTCTGCTCGTTCTCGCATGCATCCTATTTTACGCTGCGTTCCGGCGGAAAGACATTTGTTACCTTTTTATTTGATTCCGTCTTTACCTGGGTGGTTGTGGTGCCGGTGGCATTTGTACTTGCACATTTTACAGGACTTGGCATTGTCAGCATCTATTTCTTTGTACAGGCAACGGAGCTGGTAAAAGTAATCATAGGATATTGCATGATAAAAAGTAATGTATGGCTCGTGCAGATGGTATAGTTGGAGCGAGATACGATGAAAAACTTGACGTAGTAGAAATTGCCACTTGCAAGTGTGTACAAATTGCAGCGAAATTGCCACTTGCAAGCCAACAGAAGGAAACGTATACTAGAGAAAACAGAAATACTGCATTCGGATTGCGAATGTGGTGAGGCTTCATTAGGCAAAGGAGAAACATATGGCAGAGAGAAATGTAATTTGGAGTGATCGCAAAAGAACCTTGTTTGGATTACCGCTTAGTTTTACAAAATATACACTGACGGAAGAACGCCTGTTTATTCAGACCGGACTGTATACGACCGTTGAAGATGAAGTACGTTTGTATCGTATTTTGGATGTGAAATTAACGCGTACCTTAGGACAGAAAATTTTTGGTGTTGGTTCGATTCATGTATGCTCTGCAGATAAAAGCATGGCAGACTTTGAAATTACAAGCGTTAAAAATTCAGCAGATGTAAAAGAAAAATTATCCGAATTGGTGGAGAAGAACCGTGTAGAAAAACGTGTTATGAATCGTGAAGCAATGTTTGGTCAGGATGTAGGTTACGATGAGGATGATGAGGAAAATTTACAGTAAGTAAATAAGATAGCCGGCGATTTTCCGCAGAGATGGGAAACGCTTCCGTGGCACTGCAGTAGAGGCTGTGGTGCCACATTTTTTTACAAAAAATTTTAAAAGATGAAACTTTTTTGATGTGTAGTACGTCTAATATATAGTTTCGAAACAAAGATAAAGAGATGGAGGTGTAAAAATGCAGTCCTTTTTTCAAAAGAAGAGCATAGAAGATAAACAGGAAGTTGTTGAAGAGGCACTGCTTGAGAACTATGATACCTACTATCGCCTGGCATATTCTTATGTAAAAAATCCGGAGGATGCAAGTGATATTGTGCAAGAAGGTGCCTATCAGGCAATTCGGAAATGTCAGTCCCTAGAACAGACGCAATATGTAAAAACATGGTTGTATCGGCTTATGATTAACGAAACATTCAACTATTGTCGAAAAAGACAAAAGACAGTGAGCACGGAGGAAATTACCGTTGAGCATGGAATCGAGGATACATACAAAGATGTGGATCTTTGGAATGCTTTGGCAACCTTAGAAGATAAGGATCGGACAGTAATCATACTTCGTTATTTTGAAGATTACAAAATCAGTGATATAGCAGATATTATGGAAGAAAATGTTAGTACAGTGAAGAGTCGATTGTATCGTGGCATAAAAAAATTACGGATACAAATGGAGAACGATTGGATTTGGGAGGATTAGCCATGGGAAATAAGACAATGAATGAGTACAGAGAAGAATATGAAAAATTAAAAATGAGCGAGGAACAAGTTAATAAAATGAAGGACAGAATAAAGCAGGCAAAGAAGGAAAATGCAAGTGATAATATGATACAGATGGGAAAGAAAGGAAATCACATTGTCAAAGTTGCAACGACTGCAGCAGTAGTCGCATTGGTATTTATTGCGTTGCCGAACACAAATGCCGGGGTAGCACATGCAATGGAAAAGATGCCAATCATTGGAAATTTTGTTTCTGCGGTCACATTCCGCGATTATAAATATGATGATGGAAAGAATGTGGCAGATATAGAGGAGCCAAAATTAGTGGCAGATGAGGATAATGCAAATATACAAAAATCGGTAAATGAAGTAAACAAAGAAATTGCAGCATTGACGGATCAGTATGTATCTGAATTTAAGCGAGGCATGCAGAATGAGGGCTATCAGGATATCCGGGTAAAACATGAAGTTATTGCTACAACAGAGGACTATTTCACATTGAAGTTGATATGCTGTCAAGCAGCAGGAAGTGGTTCAGAGACAGATTATTATTACACGATCAACCTAAAAACAGGAAATCGCGTAGCACTATCAGATCTGTTTGTCGAAGGCGCAGATTATATAACACCAATCAGTGAAAATATCAAACAGCAGATGAAAGCACAGATGCAAAAAGATGAAAATGTAACATACTGGGTAGACGATCCTGATGTGGGAGAGTGGAATTTTAAGGCCATTGCCAAGGATCAGTCATTCTATCTTGATGAAAAAGGCAACTTGATTATCTGCTTTAATGAAGGGGATGTAGGGCCTATGTGCATGGGATGTGTGAACTTTACCATCCCACAGGATGTGATTGCAAATATTTTAAAAAAGTAAAAAGATGAAGAAATGCTTACCGCCACCTGATAAATGCAGGTGGCGGTCCTTTTTTTATGTATCGAGCATATTCTTTCGTTGCAAAAGTTCCAGATGTATTAACATGTGTCTTGTCACCTGACAAGTACTGTGGTATACTTCGAAAAGTATAAACAAGCACAAAGGAGTTATTATGTCAATTGTAGAAGATATTATTAAATTAAAGGAAGAAAAGAATGCCGTTATTCTTGCTCACTATTATGTGGACGAGGAAGTGCAGGATATAGCAGATTACATCGGCGATTCTTTTTATTTGAGTAAGATCGCAACGAAGACAGATGCAGAGCGTATCATCTTTTGTGGTGTAGAGTTCATGGGGGAGAGTGCTAAGATTTTAAACCCGGACAAGCGTGTCTTTATGCCGGATGCAGCAGCCGATTGTCCAATGGCACATATGGCTACAAAGGAAGAAATTTTGAAGGTCAAGGATACATATGAGGATGTGGCTGTAGTATGTTATATCAATTCTACAGCGGAATTGAAGACCATGGCAGATGTGTGTGTGACTTCATCAAATGCAGTAAAAATTGTAAGAAACTTACCAAATAAAAATATATTCTTTATACCGGATCGAAATCTTGGTTCTTATGTGGCAGAGCAGGTGCCGGAGAAGAACATTATTTTAAATGCAGGTTGTTGTCCTCGTCATGTTGCAATTACAGAAGAAAAGTTATTGGAAGCAAAAGAAAAGTATCCGGACGCTTTGTTTGCGGTTCATCCGGAGTGTACACAGGATGTGCTTGCACACGCAGATTATATTGGAAGTACAGCCGGTATCATTGATTATGTAGTGAATACAAATCATGATGAATTTATCATAGGAACGGTAGATGGTGTTTTCGCAGAGATTAAAAAGCAGGCACCAGGCAAAAAATTATATACCGTAAAAGATCAACAAATTTGCGTCAATATGAAAAAAGTGTCATTGGAAAAAGTTTTGGATGTGCTTACAAATGACACAAATGAAGTGTTTGTAGCATCGGATCTGGCGCAGGCAGCCATGAAGCCATTAAAGAGAATGCTTGCGTTAGGATAATAAGCCATAGGGTGGAGATTTAAGAAAATGAAAACAGATGTATTAGTTGCAGGATGTGGTTGTTCCGGCCTTTATCTTGCACTGAATCTGCCAAAAGAAAAGCAGATTCTAATCGTAACCAAGTCAGATGCCGAGAGCAATGATTCTTATCTTGCACAGGGCGGCATGTGTGTTTTGACAAATGAAGACGACTATGAAGCCTATTTTGAAGATACCATGGCAGCAGGTCATTATGAAAATGACCGCAAATCCGTGGAAATCATGATTCGTTCCTCCCAGGATGTATTAAAAGATCTGATGGGTTGGGGCGCAGATTTTAAAAAGGATGCAGATGGCAATCTACTCTATACGAGAGAAGGGGCACATAGTGCGAAGCGTATCGTTTTTCACGAAGATGTCACCGGAAAAGAAATCACAAGCCATTTGTTAGAAGAAGTAAGAAAACGTGACAATATCACGATGATGGAATATACGACACTCGTGGATATTATTAGTCGTGATGGTGTGTGTTACGGTGGTGTTCTTCGTATGCAAGATGGTCGTATAGAAAAAGTGGAAGCAGAGCAGGTGGTACTTGCTACCGGTGGTGTTGGTGGTGTGTACCGCCATTCTACCAATTTTAGACATTTGACCGGAGATGGGATTGCCATGGCCATCAAACATGGTGTGGAATTAAAAGATATCACATATGTGCAGATTCATCCGACCACATTTTATACAAAAGAGAAGGAACAGCGCAGTTTTCTCATCTCTGAATCGGTGCGTGGAGAAGGTGCGAAACTATATGATAAGCATGGCAAACGTTTTGTGAATGAACTTTTGCCGAGAGATCTTTTGACTGCGGAAATTCATAAGCAGATGGAAAAAGATGGCACAGATTATGTATGGGAAGATTTGCGGGAAATTCCTGCGGAAGAGTTGGATTCTCATTTTCCAAACATTATCGAGCATTGTCGCCAGATGGGATATGATGTACACAAGGAATGTATTCCGGTGGTACCGGCACAGCATTATTTTATGGGAGGCATCAAAGTCAACCATGAGAGTAAAACCAGCATGGAAGGGCTTTACGCAGTAGGAGAAACCGCCTGCAATGGTGTACATGGAAAGAATCGCCTCGCAAGCAATTCCTTATTGGAAAGCCTTGTTTTTGCAAAACGTGCAGCAGCAGATATCACCAGTCGTAAGGATAGGATAGAAGAAAGCGTTGTACAAGAAGCGATAGAAAGCGTTGATCTGGCGAAATATCGTGATAGTGAAGCGTTAGAAAAAGAGTATCAGGTATTGGTACAAGAAGCAGTGCAGGCAAATGCTTAAAAAGATGCAAGCGCACCGGATGTATAGAAAAAATGATAAAGGAGAAAAAATATGTTTGATCAGGTAACAATGACATTAAATGTTGACCCATATATCAGAAGTGCATTACAGGAGGATATTACAAGCGAGGATGTAAGTACAAACAGTGTGATGCCGGAACCACAATTAGGAGAAGTGGATTTGATTTGCAAGCAGGATGGTATTATCTGCGGATTGCAGATTTTTAGCCGCGTCTTTGAGATGCTGGATCCGACCACAAAAGTTGAATTATTTGCAAAAGATGGTGATACAGTAAAAGCAGGAGACCATATGGCAAAGGTAACAGGAGACATCCGTGTGCTTCTTTGTGGCGAGCGTACAGCACTGAATTATTTGCAGCGTATGAGTGGTGTGGCAACATATACACATCAGATTGCAGGTATGCTGGAAGGAACAGGCATTAAGTTATTAGATACAAGAAAAACCACCCCAAACAACCGTATTTTTGAAAAATATGCAGTTCGCGTTGGGGGAGGCAATAATCACCGTTACAATCTGACAGATGGTGTACTGTTAAAAGACAACCATATTGGTGCAGCAGGTGGTGTAAAAGAAGCGATTGCACGTGCAAAGGAATATGCGCCATTTGTACGTAAGATTGAAGTTGAGGTAGAGACACTGGACATGGTAAAAGAGGCAGTGGAAGCTGGTGCAGATATTATCATGTTAGACAATATGGATCATGATACCATGGCAAAGGCGATGGAAATCATCGATGGTAAAGCAGAAGTAGAAGTCAGTGGTAATATGACAGAGGAGAATCTTGCAAAATTATCCGGACTTGGCGTGGACTATGTTTCTAGTGGCGCATTGACACATTCTGCACCAATTATGGATATTTCATTAAAAAATCTGCACCCTATAAACGAGTGAGGTAAAAAAAGTTGAGTGGAGAAGAACGTAGAAATCAAATTATTCATATCCTGCAGTCAAGCACGACACCGGTTTCCGGCGTGAAGCTTGCAAAAATGCTTGATGTCAGTCGTCAGGTGATTGTGCAGGACGTGGCCTTGCTTCGGGCAAAAGATATACGCATTCATTCTACAAACCGGGGTTATGTCATAGATAAAAATCAGGAGACACTACGCGTTTTTAAGGTTATTCATACAGAAGAACAAACAGCAGAAGAGTTACAGACAATCATTGACTTAGGTGGCTGGGTAAAAGATGTTTTTGTGTATCATAAAACGTATGGCGTGATCCGTGGGGAATTAAATATCCATTCCCGCTATGATATTGATCAATATATAGCAGATTTGAAAAGTGGTAAATCAAGCCAGCTGATGAATGTGACATCCGGATATCATTATCATACCGTATATGCCAGAGATGAGGCTGTCTTAGATCGTATTCAGGAGTTGTTGGGAGAAAAAGGATTCTTGGCAAAATTGCAGGAATATGAACCGGTAAACTTCTGGGAAGAATAAGAATAACAGGAGCGTTCCTTTTTATATGAGAGGAACGCTCCTGTTTTTTAATAGGAAATATCGATATCGCCGGTTGCGGTGGAAACCGTCAGGCTTTTTTCAGAAATCACATTAGATTGGTATTTCTCATGGTAACTATTGTCGTTGACTTCGATTTCTCCAAAGCCGCAGGAGAGATCCATCTGAAAGTCATCCAGGGAAAGAGCCGAAGTCACATCAACATCGCCGACATTCGATGTGAGACTTGCAATGTCAAACGTTACATCTTCTAAGGAGATATCTCCGACATCACTTCCAATGGTTACCTGCTGTAAAACAACATCGGTCAGTTCTGTATCACCAACATTTACGGAAACATCCATCTGAATGGCGCTGGCGTTTTCCATGGTAAAATCGCCAACAGCACTTTTCCCTGTGATTTGTGAGAGCTCGGTATTTTTTGGCACCGTAATCATGAGCGTACAGGAAGTATTATGTGTTAGTCCATGTAATGTCTTTTCGGGTGCTTGCTTTACATAAAGGGTGCCATCCTTGATTTCATAGGAAGGAATCAGATCTTCTTTTCTGGTTTGGTAGGAAATGCTATAAGTATCACCACTTGTAATCGTAATGTCGGCTACATTTACGTCAAAGTCAATACTTTGAAAAGCATCTAATTCCTTGGAAGTGGTACTGCCGGCAATAAAGTCGTCGGAATCATAGTGCTCATCAAAATCATAGTACTCATCAAAATCAGCAAACCAGCTTCCGGCAGGAAGGATGACATGAATCAAAATACCGATGATGGCACTGGCGATGGTAATGATCGTGAGTAAAATAAGATATAGATTTTTTTTATGCATGATAATTCCTCCTTAATTTGACCAGATTCTTTTGAGAAAGCTGTGGATTATGGCGGCAAATGGCCAGATAATCCAGGTGATATACCAGTCAAAGCTCAAAAAACTCCATACTAAGTAAATGCAGGAAATGGTTGGCCAGTAGACAGACATGAAAGCTGCAACCGTCTTGTTACTGTAGTTTTCCTGTTTTTGATAGTCGACATACTGTCCGCCAATGGAATTGCTGTCATTGAGCTTGAGTAACGTGTTAAAACTTCCCATTTTCATGGAGGTTAAAACAATCATAAAAACACCAATGGCAACGATGGCAAGTACAGCTGCCCCGGAAATATCATCCATAAAAGATGGCAGATGCAGGGCATCCATAAGCATGGCTGGAACCGCGCATAAAATGCAGAAAATGATACCAACGCTCAGTAAAGCGGCATGTGTTGTGCGATACATATTCCGTCTATCATGCACATATTCTGTTGTGGCAAAATCCATAGAGCAGTGTTCGTGTGTTAAAAATCCCCAACGATTCATGGAAATACCCGATATGATAAACAGTGTCACTGCAACGGCAATAAAGCATAAAAGACCAATGATTCCACAAGCATCAAACATACTTGTGGCTGTTCCTAAATCGCCAAGTGCACTCATGATGATAACAGAGATGGGACTGGCGATACAAAGCAGTACGCCAAGCGCTGTAAAAAAAGCATGACGGGAGGAATCCTTCAAAAAATTTTTGACTTCATCCAGGGAGAGCATGCGTCCTGTCTCATATGTCTGCTGATGATGCATGTAGGAATCAATGCCGAGATCTTCTGCAAGATCATCTAAATTACCAAATTCTGCAATGACGGTACCAATGGCTTCGTTTTCTGTCTTGCCATTGGCAATGAGTTCGTTGTATTTGTCTTCCATCATTTGCTCAAGTTCATATTTGGCTTTTTGCACTTCGGGGGTATTGGGAAGATTTAAAAACATGGTTTCTAAATAATTTTTTATAGCGTCCATAATTATTCTCCTTAATTCTTGATAAATTTTTCAACAACTTCCTGGGTTAATTGCCATTCGGCACATTTCTCATGATAGTAGGCTCTACCGGCATCTGTGATGCGATAATAGGTGCGGCGTTTGCCAGTGTCGGGATTGTTGCCGTCAAAAGAGGTAATATAACCGTTTTTTTCCATACGTGTAAAGGCAGAGTAAAGGGTTGTTTCCTTGATGCAATATTTCTCATCGCTCATTGCCTTAATCTGTTTGGAAATCTCATACCCATAGGATGGCTCATCCCAAAGCAGATATAAAATCATGGTATCGTTATAGCCACGAATGACATCACTACTAATGGTTGTCATGCATAGATCGCTCCTTTCTGCTATTGCTACATGGTTATTTACTACGATAGTCGATACTTCGATTAACGTTGCTACGTCTGTCGTAGTAACAATATAAGACTTTTTCTTGGGATTGTCAATAGGAAAAAAGAATTGTAGAATAATTTTATAGAAAAGAAGGGACAGATTTAGATGTTAAGACGAAAGATCAAAGGATATGATACATTTGCATGTATTGCAGACAAATGTCCTGCAACCTGTTGTGCAGGCTGGCTGATTGAGATTGATGATGAGGCGTTGCAGCGTTATCGCAAGGAGCCAGATGCCTATGGCGAGACCTTGCGTAAGCGGATTGATTGGGAAGAAAAGGTGTTTTTGCAGGATGACAGAGCACGTTGTGCATTTTTGCGTTCTGATGATTTGTGCGATATGTATTGTCATTTGGGAGAGGAGAGTCTTTGTCTGACTTGCCAGTCCTATCCGCGTCATACAGAAGAATTTGAAAATGTCAGAGAGTATTCACTTGCAATTTCCTGTCCAGCCGTGGCAGAATCTTTGCTGCAGCAGAAGGAGCCGATGCAGTGGGAGACATGGGATGATGACGAAGTAGAAGAGCCTTACGAAGAGTTTCATGGATTATTATATGAAAAGCTGGTTGCCATGCGAGAGGAACTTATGACGATTATGCAAGAACGCACGGTACCATTTTCCGTGCGATGTCATCGGGGATTGCTTCGTGTATACGCCATGCAGCAGGCGTTAGATGAGGGAAGATGGGAGAACTGCCTGGAGGATGTCTATCCTGTCTGTGATGTGAATACCGGGGTTTTAGCATTTTCTTCTATGGAAGATATGCATATGTTATATCAGAATTTATACGAGATGGAGCCACTTTCGTACGATTGGAGAGCGTGGCTGATGCAGGCGGAACAAGTATTGTATACACAGGAGACTGCGACATATGAGACGCTGCATGCGGAGTTTGTGAGGTCAGTATCGGATCTTTCCGTAAAAATGGAACAGATTGTTGTATATTTTTTGTTCGCGTATTTTTGCGGTGCAGTATACGATGAATATGTGTATGCGCTGGCGCAGGAAGCGGTCGTGAATGCCTATTTGATATGTGAATTATGGTTTGCTAAGTGGTTAGAGCAGAAGAAACAAATTTCTTTTACGGATATGGTAGAGATTACCTATCGATATTCCAGGGAATTGGAACATTCGCAGGAAAATCTAGAGTGTATGGAAGAGTTGATGGATTGCCAGATTTTGGTATCATAGGAGCCTTGCTGGCACAGAGCATTTAGGAGGAAAGGCGGCAGAATGGAAAAAAACACAAATTTACATTATGTACTGAGCGCGCATGTGACAGAACGACAGACGGATGGAACCTATTACTGTCGTGCCCTACAAACCGTTATGAAGGGGGAGTATTGCTATTGTCTGAATTGCCCATTGTTTGGTGGATTTTCGCAATTTGGAAATATGACAGAAGAGCCGGAGTGCTGGTATTATGATATGGAGGAAATGCAAGAGGAAAAGCGGTTGCCACAGGAAATGCAAATGCGTACAGCAGGACTGATTTTGGCGGGGATTACCGGCGAATTTCCGGATTATCTGTCGCAGGATGAAAATGCAAGGAGATTTGCAATCATTGAGCGGGCGATTCAATATGCAGCGAGAGCACACAAGGGAGCTGTACGAAAGGGAAGCAGCGTGCCTTATATTGCACACCCGATGGAAACGATGATGCTGGTAGCTTCTATGACAAGCGATAATGAGGTAATCGCAGCCGCAGCCTTGCATGATGTTGTTGAAGATACACCGATCACCATTGCACAAATTGAGCAGGAGTTTGGCGCTACGATTGCAATGTACGTTGCACATGAATCAGAGAATAAACGTGAGGACAGACCGAAAAGTGAGACATGGAAAATACGAAAGCAAGAGCAGTTAGAGAAGACACGTCATGCGAGCCGTTTCGTGAAGTGTATTATGTTAGCAGACAAGTTATCCAACATGCGTGCCAGTCTGCGTGATTTCAAAAAGGATGGTCGCCAGATCTGGAATAAGTTTAACATGAAAGATGAAAGAGAACAGTATTGGTATTATCATGAAGTGGCAGAGGTGGTAAAAGAGTTAGAGGATACAGCATGCTATCAGGAATATATTTCTATTCTGCAAGAAGTTTTTGGCGCATTAGACAAGGAAATGCATGGGGATTGAGCGATGCAGCAAGGCATTGAGCTGCTGTATTCTTTCCTGACGTAACGCATCATCGCCGATATAGAGCTGTAAACTAATAGCTATGGCATCATCACTGTATGTAGAAAGCAGCGCGATATCTTCTGAGGTTAAATATTTAGTGCTTTCTGCCGGTGAAGATAAGATTGTGGAAATACGATTCAACTGTGAGAAGGACGCAAACAACGATTCACCGGATTGTTTCAGTGACAATTGAATCCGATTTTGCGAAGCGAGTTCATACTCACATGTAGAGATGATTTGCAGGCATAGATGCAAGCGCCCATCAATGTCAGAGGCTTCCATTAAAATATCAGGGCGTTGTTCTTTTACGGATAGAAAATAGGCTTTTGCGCCGGCAATATCTTCCTCATGTAAATAGTTTAGGAGACGATCGATGGTTTCTTTCGTCTCTTTTTTTTCGCCAATCAGACCAACCTTGCATTCTTTTACACGCAAATTATGGTATTCACACCAGACCATCAAAAGAAATTCTGAAATAAAACCATAGAGACGTTTGTGATAATCATCATAGTCATCCAAAGTTAATCTGGGATGCATAGCACGAAAGATTGGAAATAAAAAAGCGCAATATTCATCAAATAAAGCCTTTGAACAAAGCATCATATTGCCAAAATAGGTGTGGTTTTCCTGCAAACGTCTGGCATAAAGCGGATAAAAGTCAGGATAGAGTTCTGCAATGACATCACTTGCGACAGCAAGATCTTTGGGACTGTGATTTTCTCCAAAACCGTATGCATAAGAAAAATTAAGGGTCAAACGTTTCGAGGTAAGCATATCATAATCCTGTAGTAAGGATTGAAGTTCAGCCTTGGTAAAGACAAAGCCAGCATCGTTTAACAGATAACGGCGGTAGTGGCAGATGCCAACATAATCTGCGTTCGTGACATTTTTCCAGACCCAGTAGACGCCGGTCAATTCGCTGTAGTAACCATTTAAGGCGGATATATTATCCCCGGTATCATCTCCGATATAGCCAAGGTCATCGTGAAGGGCACGTCCGACCTGAAGCGGGACATACATGGGATCGGATGGAACCGAAAATGGCTTATGTGTCATGGCAAAAATCTGGATATGCATCGCGTTACAACCTCATCTGTTTTGAAAAATCATGGTATCTATGAATAAAAGTAAAAAAGACCGATGAATCGGTCTTTTTTGAGGGGAGTATAAATAATTAATAAGGGGTGTAAAAGGAAACTTCCTCTTACAAGCCTCATTATATAACGAGTTATTTTTTATTGCAACAGAAAAATTATAAAAATTCTATAAAATTTTATTGATGTGGAAAAAAAGCTGGAAAATGCGTTATGGTAAGGAAACTGGTGGATATTCATTGACACAATTTTTTACAAAAGATAATATGTAATTATCTATTATTATGTTCGCAGAAAGGGCTATTTATATGGAGACAATACAACTCGTGGCACCGTGTCATTTTGGCATGGAAGCAGTGTTAAAAAGAGAGATATATGACCTGGGTTATGAGATTACCAAAGTAGAAGATGGCAGAGTGACTTTTGAGGGAGATGAGGAGGCCATTTGTCGCAGCAATATTTTCTTACGCACAGCAGAGCGCGTGATGGTGCAGATTGGCAGATTTCATGCGACGACATTTGATGAATTGTATGAAAATATGAAGGCACTACCTTGGGAAAAATGGATTCCGCAGGACGGAAAGTTCTGGGTGAAAAAGGCATCTTCTGTAAAAAGTAAGCTTTTTAGCGCATCGGATATCCAATCCATCTGTAAAAAAGCAATGGTGGACCGTTTAAAAATGACATACCATACCGATTGGTTTGAAGAAGACGGCGCTTCTTTTCCAGTGCGTGTGTTCCTATTAAAAGATGAGGTGACGGTAGCACTGGATACAACCGGGGAACCACTGCATAAGCGTGGATACAGGACCTGGACAAGCAAGGCACCGATTTCAGAGACACTTGCAGCAGCACTGATCATGCTGACACCTTGGAGAGCAGATCGTATTTTAGTGGATCCGTTCTGTGGAAGTGGTACTTTTTTGATTGAAGCAGCGATGATGGCAGCGAATATGGCACCGGGAATGAACCGCTCTTTTACGGCAGAAGCGTGGACACACGTGATTCCAAAACAATTGTGGTATGATACGGTAGAAGAAGCGCAGGAAATGGTCGATTTCGATGTTGAGACGGATTTACAAGGCTATGATCTGGATCCGGACATGATCAAAATCGCAAGAGCAAATGCAAAACAGGCAGGCGTAGAGAAATTGATTCATTTTCAACAGCGCGATGTTGCAGATTTAAAGCACAGTAAAAAATATGGTTTTATCATTACCAATCCGCCATATGGTGAGCGTTTAGAGGAGAAAAAAGACCTTCCGGCGCTATATACAACCATCGGAGAAGTATATCGAAATCTGGATGCGTGGTCACTTTATATGATTACTTCCTATGAGGAAGCAGAACGTTATATTGGTCGTAAGGCTGATAAAAATCGAAAATTATATAACGGCATGATTCGTACCTATTTTTATCAATTTATGGGACCGAAGCCACCGAAAAAGAAGGATAATGTATGAGATATTCCAAGCGGTATGTAATACTCACGGCAATATTACTTGTCACTTTTTTAGCAAAACTGAATACATGGAATGATGAATATGCAGATGTTACAGCTTTTCGTGGAGCTCAGCTGCAAGATGAAGTGTTTTATCCGCTCAAAGCCAGAAGCATTAACGAGGAGGGGCTGGTACAACTGACCGTAGGGGAAGAAACCTATGGTGTCAAAGACGGTGTGATGCTGGGGGATCATATGCAGGTAATGGCATCACTTCCCTTTGTGCAGGATTTTTTTGGTTGCAGTGCGTCACTTTATGAAAACCAGAAGATTTCGCTGGATTATGGAGATACAAATTACACATTTTATATTAATAGTATGGATGCAAAACGTGGAGAGAAGGCGATTGCGCTTGATGTCATGCCGGAGTTACATGAAGGACAGGCGTATTTATCTTTGCAGGATTTGTGTAGGGAATTTGGCTGCGAATACAGTTATGATGAAATCAATTATCAGGCGACAATCACGGGGGACGTACGAAAGGGAGTTTTACCAAAATCATATGATTTAAGACAGAAGGAACGTGTGTCTGCCGTGCGTAATCAGAAAAATACATCGACTTGCTGGGCGCAGGCTGCGTTATCGGCGCTAGAGTCTACGCTACTGCCGGAGGAAAAAACAGCCTTTGATACGAATCGTATGATTGAGCACAATGCGTATCAGGTGGACAGTTCTTTGGGTGGAAATTACATGATGGCGGTGTCATATCTTGTGTCCTGGATGGGACCGGATAAAGATGGGACAAAGACAGTGGATAAACATGTGCAGGAAGTACATTTTTATAACAGCGATGATATCGACGAAATCAAGTGGGCAGTATATCAGCATGGTGGAGTGTCAACCTCTATTTATGCAAATGTTTCGACCTCAAATCTGAGTAAGTCTTCTTATTATAATAAGAAAAAAAATGCATATTGTTATAAGGGAACCGAAAAGCCAAATCATGATGTGGTTATTATTGGCTGGGATGACCAGTACAGCGCTTCCAACTTTACAGGGAAAGTGCCAGGAAATGGCGCGTTTATCTGTCAAAATAGCTGGGGAGCAACGTTTGGAGAAAACGGCGTATTTTATGTGTCGTATTACGATACCAACATTGGAGAACAGGCGGTTTCCTATGTGCGTGCTGAGAATACAGATAACTATGATACGATTTATCAGTCGGATTTGTGCGGCTGGGTAGGCCAGGTGGGCTATAACAAAGAAAAAATTCATGCGGCGAATATCTATGAGGCGCAAGCGGATGAACAAATCGAAAGTGCAGGATTTTATGCTTTGGGAAAAAATACAACATATCAGTTATATGTTGTGACGGATTATCGTAATACAGCATCGCTTGCAAGCCGTGTGGAAGTGGCAAGAGGTACGCTTGCGGATGCAGGCTATTACACGATTCCATTTGACCATGCATACAGTGTCAAAGAGGGTGAAAAATTTGCTATTGTGGTTGTATTGTCAACACCGGGAATGAATCATCCGATGGCAATAGAATATGCAAAAGATGCGTTGACAAAACATGTGACCATATCCGATGGAGAAGGCTATATTAGCAATAATGGTCTGGATTGGGAGAGTGTAGAAGATACAGCAAAAGGTAATTTGTGCCTGAAAGCATATGGAAAAAAGGTGGAACAACCATAGAATGATGGGAAAGAGCAAACGATGAAAATAGAGAAAAAGATAGTAAAAGCAGTGACCATGACATTGGCACTGCTTTGTGTCATAGTCTGCGGTGTATTGCTTGGCGTTCCTGATTTTCACGTCTGGGCACAAAAAAAGCAATTGCAATATACAACGCAGGTTCAAAAAGGCGAGTCTGTCTTAGCTTTGATGAAAGCAGAAACAGCTGTTGTGACGGAAGGTAATGAAGAACATACGATGAAAGGACAGCTGCGTTTAGAATTGCCGCCGGGAGTCTCACAAAAGGATGTCACCATTGACGAGGATGTAGTTAATGCTACCGTGCGAATCTATATTCCGGATATACGGGAGTCATATTTTTATGATTATCCGATGATCGGAAGCAGTGATCATATAGAAGATATTAAGTATGATGTGGAACGGGGCGAAGGCGTCATATCCATTTCGACGGATGACGTGTATATTACGGATAGTATACGCGAAGATGATTATATCTATCTGAACTTTGTACCGCCAAGAGACCGTTATGATCACATTGTGGTGATCGATGCCGGACATGGCGGAAAAGACCCTGGTGCAGCAGCACAAGGAATACAGGAAAAAGATATTGATCTGGCAATTGTAAAGAAAATGATGCCATATTTTGAACAAAATGATAAAATAGGTGTGTTTTATACAAGGGATGATGACAGCAGTGTCTCTTTGGAAGAACGTGTAGGTCTGGCAAATCGCTTGCAGGCGGATCTGTTTTTGAGTATACATAACAATACAACGGCAAGTGGAAGAATGTCGGGAATCAATGGTACAGAGGTTATGTATCATATGGAAGATGGCACAGGTGCATCGAAAAGGTTTGCACAGACGTGTCTGGATTCATTATTGACATCTTTAGGCTCAGGAAGTAAAGGCGTTGTAGTGGGAGATGATATTTACATTATACGTATGGCACAGATGCCCGTGGCACTGGCGGAAATTGGCTTTTTGACCAATCAGGAGGAATTGGAACGGTTAAATAGTGATGCATACCAGGAAGCGGCAGCGAAGGCGCTGTATCAGGCTATTGTAACAACATTGGAGGAATAGGAAATGAAAAAATTAGTATTTGCGACAGGAAACCAAAATAAAATGAGAGAAATTCGCGAAATTTATCAGGACTTGGGCTATGAAATCCTGTCTATGAAGGAAGCGGGTGTTGCAGTCGATATTGTAGAAGATGGTACTACATTTGAAGAGAATGCGCTGATTAAAGCAAGAGCAATTGCAAATGAGGTTGATGCGATTGTTCTCGCGGATGATTCTGGTCTGGAAATTGATTATTTGAATAAGGAACCGGGCATTTATTCTGCACGCTATATGGGAGAAGATACTTCCTATGATATAAAAAATGCAAATTTATTAGAACGTTTAGAAGGCGTGCCAAAGGAGAAACGTACAGCACGTTTTGTGTGCGCTGTAGCAGCAGTATTTCCGGATGGCAGCGAAAAAGTGGTAAGAGGTACTATAGAAGGCTATATTGGAGACGAACCACAGGGAGAGAATGGATTTGGATACGATCCGATTTTTTATGTGGATGCGTACGGATGTAGTACAGCAGCAATGTCACGTGAACAGAAGAATGCTATTTCACATCGTGGAAATGCACTGCGAAAGATGAAGGAAGAGTTGGTAAAGTATGAGAATATTAGTCGTTAGTGATACACATCGGAAACATGATAATCTGGATATTGCAATAGAAAAAGTAATGCCGGACCGTATTTATCATTTGGGAGATGGTGAAGGCGGCGAGGATTATATTGAGGCAGTCGCAGAATGTCCTTTGGAAATTGTACGTGGAAATTGCGATTTTGGGAGCAATCTGCCTGCTGAAGTTGTCATGAGCCTTGGGCGCCACGTGGTGATGCTTACACATGGACATTATTATAATGTTAATTACGGAACACAGATGTTAGTGGAAGCGGCAAAGGAAAAAGGGGCAGATGTTGTTTTTTACGGCCATACCCATGTCCCGGAACTGACATATGAAGATGATATTACCATTGTAAATCCGGGAAGTATTTCTTATCCAAGACAAGATGGAAGACATCCATCTTATGTTGTTATTGATGTCGATCCACAAGGAGATTTACATTTTAATTTGGTATTTATGTAAAAAGAGTGGTTGTAAAAAGCCGTGAAACCTGCATAAAATAAGGGCTTGCGGACGTTTAAAAAAAACTTTAAAAAAAATTAAAAAAGATGTTGACATTTATATATGTCTGCCATATAATATTACTTGCGTCACGGAAAGAAAGCGACGCAGTAATACATCGGGGTGTGGCTCAGTTTGGCTAGAGCACCTGGTTTGGGACCAGGGGGTCGCAGGTTCGAATCCTGTCACC
>OIWK01001310.1_pt1 | contig 23910 bp, 19 predicted proteins | sample 1587401 | NCBI WGS metagenome assembly OIWK01 (sample SAMEA3888911, study PRJEB22519) | human gut metagenome | biome: human gut; feature: human-associated habitat; material: faeces | place: Denmark | collected 2009 | reverse complement strand
TTGATTTTAGATTAAGTACCGCCTGTTTATTATGTTTAGATGCCCTTTATCAGTTGCCAACTATTCTTTTCTTCATTTTTGAGTTTCCTTTGCACATGCCGCGCAAGCCTCACATGCGCTCTTTGCGACCGCCATACCGCCCATGGAAGTCTCCCTGAGTTCTGACGGAATCGACCGTCCCACCGCATACATGACACCGATGGTCTCGTCAATCGGGGTCTTGATTCCCGCCATAGAAAGTTCCGCGGAGATCAGGGCATTTGACGCCCCCATGGCATTCCGGTTCTGACATGGATTTTCCACAAGTCCGCCGATGGGATCACAAACAAGTCCCAGAATATTCACGATCGCGAAGGATGCCGCGTCGAGACACTGCGCCGGTGTTCCACCGAAAAGCTCCACAGCCGCTGACGCTGCCATGGCACTGGCCGCTCTGACATCCGCCCTCTGCTCCGGCTGTCGTGGCGTTTCTCGTAATGAGGTATCCCACTGCCGCCGCGTTAAATAACGCCTGGCAGATCTCCTCATCCGTAAATCCGTAGTTTTCCTGCAGGGAACAGCAGACTCCCGGAATTACACCAGAAGAGCCAGCCGTCGGTGCCGCAACGATGAGTCCCATGGACGCGTTGACCTCGAGAACGCCCACCGCATAGGCGATCGCCTTTGAAACCACATCCCCACAGAGATTCTTCTTATTTTCCCTCAGCGTGTGGAGCTTTCTGCTCTCCCCGCCGATCATGCCGCCCATGCTGACGATATTTTCCTTTAACGGCTTCTTCGCCGACGTCTGCATGATGGACCATGCTTTCTTCATTTTCGCCCTTGTCTTCTCCGGATCCTGCTCCAGAAACGTGGTTTCCCGCTCGAACATGGCCTCGGAGATCTTTTTATTTTCCTTTTCGCAGTACTCTAAAAGTTCTGCACCATTTATAAAATTCATCGTTTCTCCCCCCATCAGTCCAGATTGATCGCCGGAACCAAAAGAACGTTTTTCACAGCCTCAAACCCCCGCAACGCGTTAATCACCCGGCTGGAGACCATAGTATCCACCTCGATGATCGCGTAGGCCATCTTGCCCTTGCTCTCGCGGTAAAGGCGCAGGGAACCGATATTTAAGTCGTAAGCGCTCAAAACGGCCGTCACAAACGCCAGCGTACCCTTTTTGTCGATGTGCTGGACAACGATGGTGCTGTAATTTCCGGTAAGATCAACATCGACGCCGTTTAACCGCGTGATGACCGCATTTCCGCCGCCAATGGACTTTCCGCGCAGGGACATCTCATTTCCATTTTCGTCCTTTACATAGATGTCCACCGTATTCGGATAGATCTCCTTATCTGTGAAGTTCTCCTCAAAGGTAAAGTCAAGTCCTGCCTCTTTCGCGTGCTCAAAGGAATCGCGGATCCTTTCATCATCCGGGTGATATCCAAGGATTCCGCCGACTAATGCACGGTCCGTTCCGTGTCCATGGTAGGTACGGGCGAAGGATCCGTAGAGCACAAAGCGCACCGCCGCCGGCTTCTCCACCATTTTTCCGGCAATAAAAGCGATCCTCAGTGCCCCAGCCGTGTGGGAGCTTGATGGTCCGATCATGTTCGGCCCCAGAATGTCGAACGTTCCGATCTCATTCATACGTGTTTCCTCACTTTTACATATTGTATTTTGTTGTTCCGCAGGTCTGCGCACCTGCCGCGCTGACCATAAAAACATAAGCTGAAAGGCAAAAATTCCTATCTAAAATGAATTTTTACATACCACTTTAAAGGCTCTGAGAAGTTATATCTTCTGCCTTCATATTTTGGATTTGTATCCGGCATTTTCCCGGAACCCGCATAAATGCTTGCTAAGCGCGTATTTAAGCCATTTTTCGCATATGCAGTAACTTCTCATATCGTGGCATAAAGTGGCATATTTTGAAAAATTTTGTCGTAAATCTGTCGTAAAAACTCCATCATTTCTGACTATGAAAGTCTCAGTTTTCCTTCCAGATTTGCAAAAGAATTTTTCATTTTCTATGCCGTTGCTTCCGCATAGATATTCATCGTGGTCGAGATATCCGAATGCCCCATGATTTCCTGAATGACTTTCAGATTGGTTTCATTTTCGCAGAAGCGGGTACAGAACGTGTGCCTCAGATTGTGAACTGAAAAATCCCGAATCAGCAGTGGCTCCCGTTTTTCCTTTTCAGCCAGTTTCACTTCATCCCGATTGTGATCTCTTATAATCCGTTTCATTGCACGATTTATAGTCATCGGGTTATGAAGATTCTGCTCCCTGTTCAGAAAAACAAAATTGGAATATCCATCTATCGTCGGAGATTTCAGCTTGAACCGTTTCTGATTCTCACGTTCCTGAAGCAACGCTTCCCTCACCTCTGACAGCATCGGAACTACACGATTGCCAGCGTTCGTTTTGGGCGTTGTAAGACGGAACCGCCAACCATCGTAGTCACGGAAACGGTAAATAACATTATGGTTGATGAAAATCTCATTATTCTCAAAATCACAATCATTCCATCGAAGACCAATCGTTTCACCAATCCTACATCCCGTTCCAAGCAGAAATGTAAACAGTGGCATCCAGTGGCTATAAATCGGCGAGGTTGAAACAAACTGAACAAATGCTGCCTGTTCTGCCTCTGTCAGTGCATGCCTTTGTGGCTTCTCCCAACAATGGCTTTTCTTGATATCACCCTTAAGCCCGTCTGATGGATTACAGCGAATATAACCATCTCTCACCGCCAGTGTAAATGTCGGATGCAGCAATGAATGGATAATCTCCAGGCTGTTCGGTTTAAAACTCAGGTCATTGATCAAGTAATTATAAAATTCCCGAATATCAGAATACTTAATCAAGCTGATTTTCCGCATTCCAAATTTCATACGTACGAACTTATCGTACATATACTTATAATTCGATCTGGTGGATTCTTTCAGTTCCGTCTTGCCACTGAAATAGATATCAAAAACATCATTTAAAAGGATGTTCTGATTTACAAAAAGGATTCCATCCTCCACGTTTTTCTCGGCCTGTTTCCGCTTCTCCCGAAGTTCCTTTAACGTTCCAGCATACACACTATGCCTGCGGCCATCTGCACCTTTATATTCGTAGCTGCCATCTTTTCTCTGGCTCTCACTGTCTTTTAAAACGCGTCCCTTTGAATCTTTTCTTGAATCTTTCATAAGTTCTCCTTCCATTTCCATGGAAAGAGCTTTGCTTAAGATATATTTTTGTTTAGCAGAGTTTGGATCCAACCGGAATCTTATCATCCAGCATTAACAGGTTCACAATCTCATCTTCCCCTTCTTGCATTCAGCAGAAAGAAACATGCCATGGGATACAATTCCCATCATAGCTCTCGGCGGGATGTTGACAATCGCAACTAAGGTCTTGCCAACCAGTTTCTCCGGTTCGTAATATGAATGCATTCCGGAAAGAATGGTACGATCTGTTCCGCTACCATCATCTAATGTAAACTGCAGCAGCTTTTTGGATTTTTTCACTGCAACACAGTCTTTTACTTTTACCACTCTCATATCTGATTTGCAGAATGTATCAAAATCGATATCTGCTGCATCATAAGGCTCTACTACAACCTTTTCTGCATCTTCTGTGGAAGTCTCAGCGGTTACTTCCTCTTTCTCTGCCATTTTATCCATTTCCGTTGGCTTTGTCTCCTTTTCTCGTCTTCTCAAACAATATTTTACACTAAGGCGGTATGATCGTAAACAAGTTCGATTGATCCTGTGAATTTTGAATTTTTCGTTACAACAATAAACATACTATGATTCATCGTGTAGCAACCATGTACCCTTTTTGGAAGGACCTACATGTTCCACCAAACCATCTTTCTTCATTTTATTGATATGATACCTGACTCCGGCCACTGATAATCGCATCTGATCTGCGATTTTCTTCACAGTAATCGTTGGCTGTTCTCGCATGATTTCCAGAATCCTGGTTGCGGTTTCCGCAATGCGGACACTCCCATACGAGCTTTCCTTCCTCATCTGTTATAATCTGGATCTCTCCGTCATATCCACACTCCTGACAGTAATCGCTCTTTGTATTGAGTTCCGCATACATAATGTTGTCATAAATGAAACGGATGACCTGGAGTACAGCTGCAATGTTGTCTTTCATGTCCGGAACTTCTACATAGCTGATGGCTCCACCGGAAGAAAGTGCCTGGAACTGAGATTCAAACTTCAGTTTTGAGAAAGCATCAATCTCTTCTCTGACAAATACATGATAGCTGTTTGTAATATAACTCTTATCTGTAATTCCAGGAACAATGCCAAATCTCTTCTGCAGACATTTTGCGAACTTATAGGTTGTACTTTCAATCGGTGAACCATAGATACTAAAAGCAACGTTCGTCTCCTCTTTCCACTGGTTACATGCATCGTTCATGTGCTTCATAACATCCAGTGCAAATGGTGTAGCATCCGGATCTGTATGGGATTTTCCTGTCATATATTTCACACACTCGTAAAGTCCTGCATATCCAAGAGAAATCGTTGAATATCCTCCATAGAGAAGTTTATCAATCGGTTCTCCCTTCTTCAGGCGGGCAAGTGCTCCGAACTGCCACAGAATCGGTGCTGCGTCAGACAGTGTTCCTTTCAGACGGTTGTGTCTGCACATCAATGCGCGATAGCAAAGTTCCAGTCTGTCATCAAAGATTTTCCAAAACTTATCCATATCTCCACCGGAAGAAAGTGCAACATCAACAAGGTTAATCGTAACAACTCCCTGATTGAAACGTCCGTAGAACTTGTAGTTTCCGTTCTCGTCTTTCCATGGGCTTAAGCAGCTTCTGCATCCCATAACCGGGAAACAATTTCCTTCTTTAAGCTCTTTCATCTTTTTCTCGGAAATGTAATCCGGAACAAGACGCTTTGCAGTACACTTTGCTGCAAGTTCTGTCAGATAATAATATTCGCTTCCTTCTTCGATATTATCTTCTTCCAGAACATAGATCAGTTTCGGGAATGCCGGTGTCACCCATACTCCGGCTTCATTCTTAACTCCCTGATAACGCTGACGAAGTGTCTCTTCGATAATCATCGCCAGGTCTTTCTTCTCTCTCTCGTTCTTTGCCTCGTTCAAATACATGAAAACTGTAAGGAACGGTGCCTGTCCGTTAGTTGTCATCAGTGTGATCACCTGATATTCGATTGTCTGGACACCCTTTGTGATCTCTTTCTTCAGTCTTCTCTCTACGATCTCATTGAGCACATCTTCCGGATATTCCATTCCGACCAGTTCCTGTTCGCTGATCACTTCCTTGCGGATCTTCTCTCTGGAAACATCTACAAACGGTGCCAGATGAGCAAGTGAGATACTCTGTCCGCCATACTGGTTACTTGCAACCTGGGCAATGATCTGAGTTGCGATATTACATGCTGTAGAGAAGCTGTGTGGCTTTTCAATCATTGTACCGCTGATCACGGTTCCGTTCTGAAGCATATCCTCCAGATTCACAAGATCACAGTTGTGCATATGCTGTGCATAATAGTCAGAATCATGGAAGTGGATGATTCCTTCTCTGTCTGCCTCCACAATATCATGTGGGAGAAGCATTCTTGTTGTCAGGTCACGGCTGACCTCTCCTGCCATATAATCTCTCTGTACGCTGTTGACTGCCGGGTTCTTGTTCGAGTTCTCCTGCTTTACATCCTCGTTGTTGTACTCAATCAGTGACAGAATACGATTGTCTGTTGTATTCGCCTTACGTACAAGGGATCTCTTATAACGATATCTTACATACTTACGTGCAAGTTCAAAAGCTCCGGTAGCCATAATCTGATTTTCTACCATATCCTGGATCTCTTCTACGGATACTGCACGATTCAACTTGTTACACTTGAATTCCACATATTCTGCGATATCTTCAATCTGGCTGTCTGTCAGCGTACGCTCCCCATTATCCTTATCCGCTTTCGTCACAGCAACCACGATTTTCTGTATATCAAATGTCTCTTCCGACCCATTTCGCTTGATAATCTTCATTGATCAGTCTCCTCACTTTTTCTTATTCTTGCACGATATCTTGTGTTTTATCCGTTTCTATCGTGCTGTCTGATACTTATTCTAATACAAAATATAGTATAATGCAATCCCCAAAACACAGTATCATGTATTTTCAGAACATCTGCTAAATTTTTCGAGTTTTTCATTTAACTGATAATCTTTACTCCATCTGTTATACAAAATCAAAACTGTCTATGAATTATCTGTCTACTCATTCTCCTTTCACACCTGCGGAAAAGGCAGCCAAACAGTCCTTATTCAAGGACTTTGGCTGCCTTTTCTTTCGTTTTATTTCAGGTAATAATTCTATTTATTTTTCGAATTCACAGATAATTCGGTCAATTCTTTTTCTAATAAGATCCGTTATGTTTTGCATGGAAATCTCTTGTCTCTTTGACGATCACTCCGTTCAATGCAAGAAGTGCGATCAGGTTCGGGAATGCCATCAGTGCATTGAAGATATCTGCGATATTCCATACTGCTTTTACTGTCATATAAGGTCCAATGAATACTGCAAGGATATACAGGATACGATATCCCATTACAACTCCTTTATTTCTGTTAAACAGGTATTCCACGCATCTCTCGCCGTAATAGTTCCATCCGAGAATTGTTGTGAATGCAAAGAATACAAGACACAGCATCAGGGAGAATGTCGCTACGAACGATGGGAATGGAAGTCCTTTCTGAAAAGCATCCATTGTGATTGCCACACCTTCAAGTTCCGGGTTCAGCCAGGAACCGGCGATCACGATAGAAAGTCCTGTCATTGTACAGATTACGATTGTATCAATAAATGTTCCTGTCATAGACACAAGTCCCTGACGGACCGGTTCTTTTGTTCTTGCTGCTGCTGCTGCGATCGGTGCACTACCAAGTCCGGACTCGTTTGAGAAGATTCCTCTTGCAACACCTTTCTGCATTGCTACGAACACGGATCCAACCGCTCCTCCTGCAAGTGCACTTCCTGTAAATGCAGATTTCACGATAGAAGCCAGTGCTGCAGGAACAGCTGTGATATTTGCAATAATGATGATTACTGCAAGTCCTACATAAAGAACTGCCATAAATGGTACGATAACTTCTGATACTTTAGCAATTCTCTGGATTCCTCCAAGAACAACAAGACCTACACACACTGTCAGAATTACTCCTGCGACTACAGTTGCCCAAGAATAATTTCCTCCAAACAGGGAAACTGTATGTGCCATATCCGGGTCGAAGAAATTCTTAACCGCTGATGCAATACTGTTTACCTGTGTAAATGTACCGATTCCGAAGAGACCAACTCCGGCTCCGAAGAATGCGAAAATTTTCGCAAGCCATGTCCACTTCTTACCCATTCCATTTTCAATATAATAGAATGGTCCGCCAAGTACATGCCCGTCTTCGTCGATTGTACGATATTTGATTGCCAGAAGACCTTCTGCGTATTTTGTCGCCATTCCAAAGAATGCCGCGATAACCATCCAGAACAACGCTCCCGGACCACCAAGTGCGATTGCTGTTGCAACACCTGTGATATTACCGGTTCCGATCGTTGCTGACAGAGCTGTACAAAGTGCCCCAAAGCTGGTCACTTCTCCGCTACCGTCTTCTTCATCTTTAAACATGAATTTGAAAGCTTTGCCAAGATGCCTGATCTGTACAAGACCAAGTCTGGCTGTTAGAAAGATACCTGTTGCCATGATGAGGCAGATCAACGGAAGCCCCCACACAGCATTGTCGATTGCAGTGATGATTTTGTCGATTTGTGCAAACATTTCTTTATTCCTCCATCCTTTTGCCTGAGAGACTCGCGGCATGTAACTGCATCCATGACCGCTTACACCTTCGGCGCTCTTTTTAAAGAGACTCTCCTGAGTATTGCTGTCATTCACGTCAGATGTAAATGACAGCAAGTTTTCTCTTTCGTGCTTTAACACGATAAAATTAAGAATAGCACTATGTTATAAGAAATGCAATACGTTTCAAACATTTTTTCAATTAAGATTACTAATATTTATTAATAAACATTAACAATAAGATTATTCTGCCAGCTCTTTTCCTGCTGCCTTAAGTTCTTCAAGTACGTCATCCTCCGGAGCCTCATTTGCGATGATTCCATCTTCACGGATCAACTGTGCCCCAGCGTTTTTCATGCGGTCTGCCCAGTCTCTCATCCATTCTCCGTCTCCCCATCCATAAGAACCGAAAAGAAGGATCTTCTTCCCTGACACATAAGATTCCAGTTCTTCTACAAATGGTTCCATCTCAGATTCTTCAAGTACCTCTGCCCCCATCGCCGGGCATCCAAGCGCAAACGCATCTACCGCTGCCACTGTCTTTGCATCTGCATCCCCTACTTCCAGAAGTTCTGCTTCCTGACCTGCCGCTTTGATTCCTTCGGCAACCGCCTCTGCCATTGCCTGTGTATTACCGGTTCCACTCCAATATACAACTGATATACTCATTTTATAAATTCCTCCACTTTCTTTGATTCAATGCAATTTCACGGATGTTTTTTCCATCCAGATACTCATTCACCGCACAAACCTTTGCACGGTCATATTCATGAAAAATCATTCTCGCTTTTTCAGGATTGCTATATACTTTCCAGTATCCTGTCATAATAAAATCTCTGCCTTCTTTTTCAATAAAGCTCTGCACATCTGCCGTCGGATATCCGAGAAAAGCTCCAATCTCATGTGGGAATCCAATTCCTTGTGCAGTACACTCGCAGATACGTTCTGACAGATGTGCCAGCATTTCCTCGATATTGCTTTCCTTATATCCGTATTGTCCGATCAGTTCGCGGAGTTTTGGCTGGTTCATATATTCTTCCAGCTCTCTGGGGCGATAGAAAAGGACAAGGCATTTCCCCTCTGAGCAGGATAATTTATAAAAATTGATCTCCATCCCGGAAAACATTTCTTCCAATTCAGAATATGATTCATTTTCCATTGAAATCAGGCCAGATACTTTAAGCCCTTTCAGAAAAGGCGCACACTGTAATATAACCTGAAACCCAAGCCTCACCTTCCGGTCTTTATTTTTTAGATAGTAGGATAATACTTCCGTCGGCATATCGTTCTCCTTAGCTTTATTTTGAGAATAGTTTTCATTCAAGTATTATGTTAACATAAATGAAAATGATTTTCAATACAGTTTTTGAGAACTTTTCTCATTACCGTGATGGCATCTTACTGCTCATTTCTTATGGTAATTCCGCATAAAACTTTTTCAAATTTTAACACTTTTTTAGTTGTTACTCACATATCTTTAGTGTATAATGAATTTATAAATATTTGAGAGGTGAGAAAATCTCAAACATTATACACACTTACATAAAGGAGAGATTCGCCATGGTAAATTTAATCACAGGCCCAAGAGGCAGCGGAAAAACACAGCAGATGATCGATCTTGCAAACGAGAAGGTTAAGACTTCTTCCGGTAATGTCGTATTTATTAAAAGGAGCAGCAAAGACACTTATTCTGTAGATTTCAATATCCGTGTCATCAAGATGGCTGATTATCCTGACATCCTTACCTTAGAAGAATTCGTAGGTTTCCTCTATGGTATGGCTGCTGGCAATCACGATATCGAGGCTGTTTTCATTGACAGTATCTTAAAGCAGGCTAATATCACATTAGAAAGTCTTCCGACATTCATCGAGAAATTAAATAAGATTTCCGAAGATGCCAAGATTGACTTCTACCTCAGCGTCAGCGCAGATAAAGCTGAGATTGCAGATGTTGACACACTTGGATGCACAGTTCTGTAAGTATTTACAACGTAGTGTAACACAGGATTCGCCCTTTTGGGTCTGAATTAAATGTTTTCAGGAATCAAAAAAGAAGTACTTCCGTTTTCCAGTTGTACTTCTTTTTTTCGCTTCTTTCTCTTATTCTGTCTGTGCAGAATCCCCTGCCGTATCTTCTGCCTGCTCTTCTTTCGCAGCTTTTGTGCTGATCTGTTCACTCGCTTTTCCATTCAGGGAAAGAACTGTATCCACCTGCTCCCCCTTCTTATACTCAACTGTGACTTCATCTCCGACATTAAACCGGATAATATCAATAAAATCTACAACAGATACATCAAAGATCTCATCCGAACCTTCAAGCATGATATAATAATGAGAATCACCGTCTATAACGCCCTGGGCGATCTTTGTGATCTTAGCTGTCAGTGTCTCTACGGATCTTGTATCCTCAGCTTCTGTCTTGATCCCGTTATTATACATCAGATTAGTGTAAGACTCCTCGCATTCACTGACCGTATCTCCAATTGCAACAATCTGATATTTCTGCACATTTACCATCGCATACTTCTTCACCAGACCGGCATCATCCTTCAATGCAATGAAATAGGTCGGTTCACCGGAAATATTTAAAAGCAGTGGGAATGTTGCCGTATAGTGCAGATTCTGTACCTGGCCTTCTGCAGAAGACATCGCTGAACTCTCTGTTGCTCCTTCAATCTCATAGAACTTTGTCTCCATTGTTCTCTGATTCATCAGAACAAACCCTACATTCGACTGGTCTCCGGTAATCGAGGTAACACCTGTGTATACCCATACATCGTCATCGATTGCAAGATAATTGTATCCGTCAGTTGTATTCAGGCAGTCTTTCTGCCCCAATACACTATTAAAGAAACCATGTTTCAATGTTCCGTGATAATTATAAAGCTCAACTAACAGATCTGCGGAATATACTCTGTCAACCCACTGTGGGACATCCTCAACTGCATAATCCTTCGTTTCTCCTGTGATTGCATTGCAAAGTACAACTCTTCCGATTGTTGTTCCACCGAATAATCCGATATTGTACTTCTTCACCGGGCAGATCCAGTACGGAACCCCGTCTTCATCAATTTCAAAACTCAGATCATTAAAAATATAGGTCGGATAGTTAAATCTCAGATGACGGTAAATATTTCTGTTAAAATGATCACTTGTCGTGTACTTCATCCCTTCACTCAGTTTTACGAGTTCCGTATTCTGTGTTGCCATATCAATCTTGATATAGGCTGGGATTCCTTCTCTCATGTTCGTAAACCATTTGATCACACTGGCATATTTCAAAGGAGAAACTCTCACCGGCTGATCCTGATAGTTGATCTGGGAATACAGTTCATCTACCTCGAACTGGGATACCATATCTACCATACTTCCCATCTTCCTGTCACCGAGAAGCTCTGCTGAATCCTTATCCAGCAATGGAATCTGATCAAAAGATAATTCTTCGATATCTTTCGTAAATTCTCCATTCTTCACCGTCAAAAGTTCCTGATACTTCTTCGCATTCACAATTGGAGAAGACAAAACTGATCCTGCCACATATGCGATCACAAGCACCGCAAGGATTCCAAGGATCACCTTTAATCCCTTTGACTCTTTCCAGTCGTAACGGTTTAAATTTTTCTTTCTGATAAATACCACAGCTGCCAGAATGACCAACACCACAAGATACATCCAGAATTCTGAGGCATGAATATTGATCGCCGGGAGTGTCACATAGTAATAGATTCCAATCAACAGAATCACTCCTATGACAGCTGTCACTTTCATTTTAAATTTGTTCATCTCACCTCTTCCTTTCTTTCATTTTACGTAATTGTTCAGAGCCAACCTCCAAAATGCTACGCATTTTACACCTGTTTTTTGAAATTTTGCTTAGCTCTGAACAGTTACCATTTTATCATATAAAAATAAAATGTGCGAAAAAATCTGTTTCATTCAAATTTTTCCGCACATAATTAACAAAAAATCATCTAGAATCTTCTTCTCCAGAGTTCCGGAGAAAGCAGAAGCAGGTATGGGAAGATCTCTAATCTTCCAATCAGCATATCAAAGCAGAATACCAGCTTGGATACTGTTGAAAATGGGTGGAAATTCATCACAGGTCCTACCTTTGAAATTCCAGGTCCTACATTGCTCATCGTAGTAAGTACTCCACTAAATGTTGTCGCAAAATCAAAATTATCAATAGAGACAAGTAAAATTGATACAATCATAATTATAATGTAACACGTCAGATAGAGATTTACATTCTTCAATGTATCCTGTCCAATCTTTTTACCATTGACTTTAATGATCGTAACGGCGTTCGGATGTAACATCTTACGCACTTCTCTGCGGATTGATTTCACGATGATCAATAAACGGCTTACTTTAATACCTCCTCCGGTGGATCCTGCACAGGCTCCCACAAACATAAGTGCCAATAATATTGATTTCGAGAGTTCCGGCCACTGGTCATAATCTGCGGTTGCAAATCCGGTTGTCGTAATGATCGAACCGACCTGGAAAGATGCATAGCGGAATGCATGTGCAACCGTTCCATAAATCTTGAGGATATTTCCTGTGATTATAGCGATTGACACACCTACTATTCCAAGATATGCCCACAGCTCTTCATTTTTCAGAATGGATTTCCAGTCTTTGAGCAATATGAAAAAGTACAAGTTAAAGTTAATTCCAAACAAAATCATAAATACTGTGATCACACCATCAATATATGCACTGTCGTAGAAGCTGACGCTTGCAGCTCTATTAGAAAATCCTCCCGTTCCGGCAGTACTGAATGCATGTAAAAGTGCATCATACAGGTTCATTCCGCCAAAAAGCAGAAAAACCACTTCTGCTGCTGTCAGAACAAAATACATTCCATATAAAAGTCTTGCGGTATGTCTTGCCTTTGGGACAAGCTTATCCGCCTCCGGTCCCGGTACTTCCGCACGCATGAGCGGCATTGCATTCTCATCATCCAAAGATGTGATCATCATAACAAATACAAGTACCCCCATACCACCGATCCAGTGTGTAAAGCTTCGCCAGAAGGAAATTCCCATTGGCAGAGCCTCGATATCTGCCAGGATTGTAGATCCGGTTGTAGTGAAACCGGAAATTGTCTCAAAAAGTGCATCAATATAATATGGAATACTTCCCGAAATCACAAACGGAAGCGCTCCGAATGCGGACCATAAAATCCATGCAAGCCCAACAATAACAAAACCTTCTTTTCCGTAAATCTGCTTTGAAGCCGGAAGCTTCCTTCCGAACACCATATAAATTACGAGCAGGACTGCTGCTACAATCAGAAAAGAAATTACGCTTTTTTCATGATATATCAGGGAAACCAACGCTGGGATCAGAAGAAGTAATCCTTCGACTCCCATCATTTTCCCCAAAATATATACTATCATCTTCTTATTCATCACGCTGCACCTACATTAAAATATCTTTAATATCTTCAATCTGTTTTTCCATCGTGATAATGATCACATTATCTCCTACCTGAATACAATCATCTCCGCTCGGAAGAATGATCTGACGTTTTCTTGCAATACATGCAATCAGATTATTCGGTTTCAACGAGAGATTCTTCAATGGAATTCCTGTATAATTTGTCTCAGCCTTAACAATAAATTCCAGTGCTTCAACTTTGTCATCAACCAATTGATACATTGTCTCAACATTCGCACTTCCCTGAGAGTTTTTACGCGCTCTGACATAACTCATGATTGCGTCTGCTGTAGCTGTTTTAACAGAAACAATACTATCAATTCCAAAGTCTTCTACCATACGTGCGCGTCTGTCTTCATTGACTTTCGTAACAATTTTGTCCACATTCTGACTCTTTGCAAAAAGAGAAAGTATAATGTTCTCTTCATCCATCCCTGTCAGGGCAACAAATGCATCCGCTTCATCAATCCCTTCTTCTACAAGAAGATCGTGATCTGTTGCATCTCCATTAATAATGGTTGCTTTTGGAAGTAATTCGCAAAGTTCTTCACATCTTTGGCGATTCTGTTCTATGATCTTTATCTGCATACCAAGTGTGCTAAGCTGAAGTGCAAGATAGTAACCAACTCTTCCGGCTCCACAAATAATAACTTTTTTGATTTTGTCCTTACGCTTTCCATTTGCTTTAAAAAATGCCTCTAAATCTTTATGAGATGCCGCAATATGCAGACGGTCTCCTGCACGCATCCTGTATTCTCCATCTGGAATGCAAACTTCATCTCCATGTTCCACTGCACAGACAAGCAGACGGATCTGAAACCGGTTATACATTTCCGCAAGGCTTAACCCTGCCAGGCTGCTTCCCTTCGCAACCGGTAATTCAATCAATTCTACACGTCCCTTCACAAAAGTCTCCACCTGACTCGCATCCGGGAAGAGCAGAAGTCTGCTAATCTCATCTGCCACGATAAGTTCCGGGTTTACAGCCATACTAAGATGCAGATCTTCTTTCAGAAGTCCGATCTGACGATAATAAATCGGATTACGCACACGGGCAATCGTATGTCTTGCACCTAATTTTCTGGCGATCAGACAGCTTAACATATTGCATTCATCTGCTGATGTACAAGCAATCACCAGGTCGGCATGCACCACGTCTGCCTGTTTAAGTACTTCTGCGTCTGCGCCATCTCCCGTCACGCAGGCAATATCCAGACGATCCATCGCAAATCTCAACTTATTTTCATTACTGTCAATCATTATAATGTCATATTTCTCGGCGGAAAGTTGCTTGGCAAGCTTGTAACCAACCTTTCCGTCACCGATAATAATAATCCTCATTTTCTTATCCCTCATATTATTATAATAATCTTATAACTGCTCTACACAGTCACTTTATGTCACTGTTCACAGGATTTCATAAACAACAACATACCTGTCTAATGCAGACAGGCAGATGAATTATAGCATCTTTGTTTTGAAAGTACAACCATATTCTCAAACTTGTGATTTTTTTGTGAAATACAATGTTACTGTTTTTTCTAAAACAAGCAATAAGAGCGTGCTACCCACTCCTTTTTATCAGCCGGATAACACACTCTTTGTATTGCCTGAATCTTTAATTATGCTTCTTCTGCTCTTGCAGCAATTTCTTTCTCCTGTACATCAGATGGAGCCTGCTCATATCTTGCAAATGTATATTCGTAAGATCCTCTTCCACCTGTCATGGAGCGAAGTGTTGTGCAATAGCCAAACAGTCCTGTCATTGGAATATCTGCTTCAATAACCTGCTTTCCTCCGGCTACCGGTGTCATGCCAAGCACACGTCCTCTGCGTTTGTTCAGGTCTCCCATGATATCTCCTGTGTAATCATCCGGAACTGTAACTTTCAGGGATGCGATTGGTTCAAGAAGTACCGGAGATGCCTCCAGAAATCCTTTCTTGAATGCCTGGATCGTAGCTGTCTTAAATGCCATCTCCGAAGAGTCTACCGGATGATAGGATCCGTCGTATAAAGTAGCTTTCACACCAACTACCGGATATCCGGCAAGAGGTCCTTTCACTACAGATTCCTGCAAACCTTTCTCTACCGCCGGGAAATAGTTCTTCGGAACTGCTCCTCCAACAACACATTCTTCGAATACAAATGGAGTTTCGAGATCTCCTGATGGTTCGAATTTCATCTTAACATGTCCGTACTGTCCATGTCCGCCGCTCTGTTTCTTATACTTGGAATCAACGTCAGAATTCTTACGGATCGTCTCACGGAATGCAACTTTTGGTGTCTCCAGTGTGATCTCTACTTTATATCTTGCCGCCAGTTTACTTGCTACGATCTCAAGGTGCTGCTCACCCATTCCATAAAGAAGAGACTGTCTGTTCTCACTGTCATTCACAGCTTTCAATGTAACATCTTCTGCTGTCATTCTTGCAAGAGCCTGTGATACCTTATCTTCATCGCCTTTATTCTTTACGCGATACTTCATATATGTATATGGTACAGAATAATCTGTCTTTGCATAAGATACCGGTGTTCCCTTTACAGAAAGAGTATCTCCTGTTCTTGTATTTGTCAGTTTACCGATTGCTCCGATATCACCTGCGAAAAGCTCTTTCACTTCGCTTGGCTTACTTCCGCACATGGTATAAAGTTTACCTGGTTTCTCTTCTGCGTCTGTGTCTGCATTATAAAGTACATCATCTCCTTTAAGTACTCCGGAGCATACCTTTACGAAAGAGTATTTTCCAATAAATGGATCCACCATTGTCTTAAATACATACGCTGATTTTGCTTTTGCGAAATCATAATTTGCTTCAAAAATCTCGTTTGTTCTACGGTTGATTCCTGCACAGGTTCTCTTATCCGGACTCGGGAAGAAACGAACAATATCTGAAAGCAGGTTGGCTACTCCCTGTGCCTGGATATTGGATCCCATCGCAACCGGTACGATATCCCCATCCATTACTTCTGTTCTCATGGCTGCACGGATCTCTTCTATAGAGAATTCCTCACCATTAAAATAGCGCTCCATAAACTCTTCACTTGTCTCTGCTACAGCTTCCATAAGAGAATCTCTCAAAATCTCAAGGTTCGGCATACAGTAATCCGGAATCTCGCACTCTTCTCTCTGTCCAATGCCTGTATATCTTCTTCCGGCATTCTTAATAATATTAATATATCCTACAAGCTTCTCATTCTCACGGATCGGCTGGAAATGTGGTGCGATTTTCTTTCCATATCTCTCTGTCAGATCTGCTACTACCTGACGGAAACTTGCATCATCCACATCCATCTCTGTCACATAGATCATTCTCGGCAGATTATATTTGTCACAAAGCTCCCATGCTTTTTCCGTTCCAACCTGTACTCCTGCCTTACCAGATACTACGATAACCGCTGCATCTGCTGCACTGACTGCCTCTTCTACTTCTCCGACAAAATCAAAATATCCCGGTGTGTCAAGAATATTGATCTTCGCTTTCTCCCACTCGATCGGTACCAGACTTGTGCTGATTGAAAATCCACGTTTCTGCTCCTCTTTATCAAAATCGCTCACCGTATTGGATTCGGAAATCTTTCCCATACGATTCGTTGCACCTGATACGTAGAGCATCGCCTCTGCAAGACTTGTCTTTCCGCTTCCACCATGACCAAGTAATACCACATTTCTGATTTCGTCTGTTCTGTAAACCTTCATACTGCTGCCTCCTTGTTATGTAGCTATTATGCACATCGTTTTTTTGTCGTCGATATACATACCATGGGTATATTGTACTAAATATTCTGATTAATTACAACTATTTTTTACATTTTATACAATTTTAACTTTCTATCATAAAGCTATTCTTTGAAAACACTCCGCTTATATATAGAAGCAATATTACCAATTTACTTTTACAGAGCAAAGTGTTAAAATACGAATATATGTTTCTTACTGATTTAAGATTTCTGAACAGTAAGATATGTTTTGCACAACAACAGAAAGGATTTTACAACTATGAATGCTAAAAAAATTGGATTTATCGGACTTGGACTTATCGGCGGCTCTATTGCGAAGGCAATCCGCCAGTATTATCCGGATTACGACATCATCGCATTCGATAAAAATAAAGAATCCCTTGCACTGGCAATCCAGGAAGGCACTATTCATACTTCCTGTTCATCCATTGACGACAATTTCAGGGGATGTAACTACATTTTCCTCTGCGCACCGGTCACTTACAACGCAGCCTATCTTTCCCAGCTGAAAGATCTCCTGGATGAAAACTGTATTCTCACAGATGTCGGAAGCGTGAAGACATCCATCCACGAAGAGGTAATTCGTCTGGATATGGAAGCAAATTTCATTGGCGGACACCCGATGGCCGGTTCTGAGAAGAGCGGATTTATGAATTCCAAAGCTCATTTGATTGAAAATGCATACTATATCCTGACTCCTTCTGCTAAAGTAGCGGAAGAAAAAGTGGATGCTTACAAAGACTTTGTTTCATCTTTAAAAGCTCTTCCTGTTATTCTGGATTACCACGAGCACGATCATATTACCGGAACGATCAGCCACCTGCCGCATATTATTGCATCCACACTTGTGAATTTTGTACATGATACGGATTCGAAGGAAGGGATGATGAAAGCGTTGGCCGCAGGGGGATTTAAAGATATTACGAGAATTGCTTCTTCCTCCCCGGTCATGTGGCAGCAGATCTGTCTGAAAAACAGTGAGAACATCTCCCAGATCTTAGGTGAATATATTGAAGCTCTTTCACATGCAAAGGATCTTGTGGATGAAGGAAATGAACCTGCCCTGTACGCTCTGTTTGAGAATTCCAAAGATTACAGGAACTCCATGCCGAACGGATCTGCAGGACCGATCAAAAAGCAGTTTGCACTTTATTGTGATATCATCGATGAAACAGGTGGAATTGCTACGATTGCCACAATTCTTGCAAGTAATAATATCAGTATCAAGAACATCGGAATCATCCACAACCGTGAATTTGAGGAAGGAGTTCTTCGTATTGAATTTTATGATGAAGATTCTGCAAACAGAGCTTCTGTACTTTTGCAGAAATACCGCTATGTCATCTATGAAGTCTGATAGCAGAAATGAGGAATAAGATTATGGAATTATGTAATATTACAGGATTAAAAGGAAAAGTTACAATACCGGGAGACAAATCCATCTCCCACCGCTGCATTATGTTCGGCTCGATTGCAAACGGAACGACGCAGATCCACAACTTTCTCTCTGGTGCCGACTGTCTCGCGACTATCCGTTGTTTCAGAGAGCTTGGTATTGAGATTGAAGTTGAGAGCGATTATTCTTCCGTTATCGTACATGGAAAGGGATTGCATGGACTGAGTGCTCCGGAGAAGATCCTTGATGTGGGAAACAGCGGAACAACAACGAGACTGATTTCCGGTATTCTCGCCGGACAGCCGTTTGACTCTAAATTGTCCGGAGATGAATCACTGAACTCCCGCCCAATGAAAAGAATCATTGAACCATTGACACAGATGGGCGCACATATTTCCAGTATTCTCCGCAATGGATGTGCCCCGCTTTATATTACCCCGGCGCAGCTTCATGGAATCCATTATGATTCACCGGTTGCCAGTGCGCAGGTGAAATCCTGCCTGCTGCTCGCCGGTCTTTACGCAGATGGTGAGACCTCTGTCACAGAACCGAGTCTTTCCAGAAACCATACAGAATTAATGCTGAAAGAATTCGGTGCAGATATCCACTCTACTTTTGAGATTGGTTCTTCCAAAGCAACCGCTATCATCCGTCCTTGTGAAGAACTTTACGGACAGGAAATCACAGTTCCGGGAGACATCTCTTCCGCTGCTTATTTCATTGCTGCCGGACTGATCGTCCCTGATTCTGAAATTCTTGTAGAAAATGTAGGAATCAACCCGACACGTGCAGGAATCTTGAGAGTATGTGAAGATATGGGTGGTGATATCACCCTCCTTAACGAACGTACAGAAGGTGGGGAAAGAATTGCAGATGTTCTTGTCCGCACAAGTAGACTGCATGGAACTACAATCGAAGGAGACATCATCCCAACTTTGATCGATGAGATTCCGGTTATTGCAGTTATGACAGCCATGGCAGAAGGTACTACTATAATCAAAGATGCTGCCGAACTGAAAGTCAAGGAAACGGATCGTATTGAGACTGTAACAGATAATCTGAAAGCAATGGGCTGTGATGTAACACCTACTGAAGACGGAATGATCATCAATGGAGGAAGACCTCTTCACGGTGCTTCTATTCATACTTTGTTAGACCACAGAATTGCAATGGCATTCAGTATTGCTGCACTTGTTGCAGAAGGTACTACAAAGATTCTTGACAGTAAATGCGTAGATGTGTCTTACCCAACATTTTATGACACCTTTGAGCAACTGCTGTAAACAAATTGATTTAATTATTTTCTGACTACAAAGAGCTGGACAGAAGTTTTCAACATGCTTCTGTCCAGCTCTTATTTACACGAACAACGAGCCAAAGTCCGTGCTTGCACGAGACCTTGGCGACTGTCGCGATAACTTGAGAAACTCGCAGAGCGTGTTTCTCATAGTTTTTAACAGCCTCTAATTATCATTTTCATTCAATTCAACAAGCATCTCACAAACGCGCTTCCCACTTATCGGATGGCGCTTATACGGAGCGATCTCTCCCAACGGTTCCAGCACGAATTTTCTCTTGTGCATCTCTACATGTGGAATACACAGATCTACTTCTTCAAGAACAAGATCGTCATAAAAAATAATATCCAGATCTAATGTTCTCGGACCCCAGTGAATGATTCGCTCTCTTCCTGCTTCTTTCTCAATCCTATTCAATTCAGCTAAAAGCTCATATGGATAAAGTAGCGTGCGAAGTTTCAGACAGCCGTTCAGGAAATCCGGCTGATCTGTCACTCCGTAGGGAGGTGTCACAAGATATTCAGATACGACCTCAACTTTACTTGTCGGAAGTTCATTCAATGCCTTTACTGCATTATCCAGATACATCTTACTGTCCCCAATGTTAGATCCTAACGCAATGTATGCTGTGTGCCAGCCACGCTCTATCTTCACGCTGACTGTTTTTAACGGAAGTCTTACAGGCGCCCATGGTTTCTTGATCTCTATAGATATTTTTTCTATTCTGTCCCACTCAAGAAGCAACGCTTCAGCCAGTTCTTCCGCTGCACGTTCTAATAACTGATAGGTATTTTTCTGTAAAAATTCAGTAATAAATGCACTAACTTCTCCGTAGTGGATGGACGCTGTCAGATCATCTGTTTTTCCCGCCATCCTAGTATCTGTAAAAAGCACTGCTGAGACAACAAACTTCTGTCCTAACGTATTTTCCTCTGGAAACACACCATGATTTGCAAACACTTCCAGATCTTCAATTCTGATTTCATCGAACTTCTTCTGCATCTGTCCTCTATACCTCATGTTCTCTCATTAATGCTCTTGTCATACGGATTGCTCTCTTATTCTTCTCCACATCATGAACACGGACAAATGCACAACCCTTCTGCACTCCGTAAACTGTTGTAACCATCGTTCCCTCTTCACGTTCTTCTACCGGAAGATCCAGTGTCAGACCGATCACTGATTTTCTTGAAGTTCCAAGAAGTACCGGATATCCAAGTTCTTTCATAATTTCAAGTTTATCAATAATTTCGAGATTCATCTCGTATGTCTTGCCAAATCCAACACCTGGATCAAGAATGATCCTATCATCTGCAATCCCCGCGTCCTTCGCAATCTTCACACATTCTTTCATGTCATCCATAAAGTCTGCAAGGAAATTCTGATAATCTGTATTCTCACGATTATGCATCAGACAACACGCTACTCCTGTTTTTGCTATCAATCCTGCCATCTTAGAATCGTATTTTAATCCCCAGATATCATTCACAAGATCCGCGCCTGCTTCAATTGCCGCTGCTGCAACTGCACTTTTATAAGTATCAATCGATACCGGAATATCAAATTCTTTTTTGAGTTTTCGGATCACCGGAACAACACGCGCAATTTCTTCCTCTTCTGTAATCTGTACATGTCCCGGACGAGTTGATTCTCCACCGACATCAATGATGTCCACACCTTCCTGAATCATCTGCTTCGCATGTTCGATTGCACGATCCAATCCGTCGTATCTTCCTCCGTCAGAAAAGGAATCCGGTGTTACATTCAGAATTCCCATGATATAGGTATTTTTCTTCAGGTCAAATTCTTTTCCGCCAATTCTCATATCTCTATCTCCATATTCTTCTCTTCTTCCGTCCAGTTACACTGTTTCTGTGCCGGGCAGGAATGGCACATACGCGAGCGTTTGTCACTGTCATAAAACAATTCTTCAATCGGTTCCATTCCCTCATGTTTTCTGCGATGACCACGGATGGCCCGAAGAATCTGTTGCTGTTCCTCTTCTGTAAACTGTGCATCTTCAGGTAATGTTGTTAAAATCTCTTTTGCAATCTTTTCACCTGCTACTTCATGTGGAATTGTCCATTTATATTGAAATGATTTTCCAATATCATGAAGTACTGCTGCCGTATAGATCACATCTTTCTCAAACCCAAGGTTCTCTTCCAGATTTTTAATATATGCGATCCTTGCTACATCCAGAAAATGTGGCATCTGATGACAGCAAAAGATACGCTCCTTCTCTAACCGCTTGATTCTTCCATAATAATCCTGATAGATCCAGTGATGGACCACTTCATTTAACCGATACATATTTTCCTGTTTCAAGTCTGTTCACTTCTTTTCCTTTACGTATTCTTTATCTTCCAAGCATACGGAAGAATCTTTCTTCTAATATCGGGTCTGTCTCAAACACACCTCTCCGTGCCAATGTAACTGTCTGACTTCCCGGTTTCTTGATTCCGCGCATTGTCATACACATATGCTCTGCTTCCACCATAACGAGAGCTCCCTTCGGCTGCATATACTCCATCAATGCGTCTGCAATCTGTCCTGTCAGCTGCTCCTGGAGCTGAAGTCTTCTTGCAAATACTTCTACCGTACGCGCCAGCTTACTCAGTCCTACCACCTTACCATCCGGAATATAGGCAATATGGGCTTTTCCATAAAAAGGCAGTAAATGATGCTCACAGGTTGAATAGAATGTAATATCTTTCTCTATCACCATCTCACTGCTTTCTACCGTAAATGTCTTCATAAGATGAACTCCCGCATCTTCTTCCATTCCACCATATATCTCTTCATACATTCTGGCGATCCTGTCAGGTGTATCTATAAGACCTTCGCGGTTCACATCTTCACCGATTCCTTCCAACAAAAGACGGACTGCCTGTTCTACTTTTTCATGATCTATCATTTTATATTTCTCTCCTATATCTCACTGCCGGTTATTCAACACGATCCGCTGAACCTCTCCAAGATAAGACAGGGATCCGCATGCAAGAATCACAGTTTTCTGCGCAATATCCTTGCCTTGGGTCATTGCCTCTTTACTTGCATCCTCAACAGCTGTTTCGATGGTCTGTTCAGCTTTCACTTTCTGGCAATGTTTCTTCACTACTTCTGCCAGCTTTTCTGCCGGAAGCGTCCTCTCCTTATTTGGAAGACTAACAGTATATATACTTTCTGCCAACGGGCAAAGAATAGATGTGATTTTCTCATATTCTTTATCTTTAAAGACTCCCATGATAAAGATTTTCTTATAACCCGAAAAATAGCGTTCTACCGTCACTTTCAGCTTTAATGCTGCGTCTTCATTATGCGCTCCGTCTACGAAAAATAACGGGGACTCTGACAGGCAGGTAAACCGTCCTGTCCATCTCGTCTTTAAAAGCCCCTCTCGCACCTGCGCTTCTGTAATCCGATACCCCAGTCTGTTCAGACAGCGGATAACTTCGAGCGCTGTTGCAAGATTCTCTCTCTGGCACTGGCCTGCAAGCGGACTATGCATCTTTTCATATTCTTTATAAGAAAATGTAATTCCGTGGTAGGAATCTTCAAAAATCATCATCTGTTCCGGCTGCGCTTCTGTGAAAGGACAGCCTTTTTCTTCTGCAGTTTTTTTCAGAATCTCCCGGGCATTTTCTTTCTGCTTCGCAGATACTACTGCACATCCCGGCTTAATGATTCCAGCCTTGTTCTGCGCAATCTCTTCCAACGAATCTCCGATCACACCAAGATGATCCACACTGATCGTTGCAAATGCTGCACACACCGGTGCTCCGATGATGTTCGTCGCATCCAGAATTCCTCCCAGACCGGACTCCAGTACGACCAGATCACATTTTTTCTTCTTAAAATACAGAAAAGCTATTGCCGTTTCTGCTTCAAAGACTGTCGGAGATTCCTCTCCGGCCGCCTCCATCCGGGCAATAGCTTCTTTTACATTCTCTGTCAATTCTGCAAATTCATCTTCCGGAATCCATGTTCCGTCAATCTGAATCCGCTCCAGATAAGAGATTACTGTCGGTGAGACATAGCGCCCGGTTCTGTATCCTGCCTCACTTAATATTGTTGAAGTGTATGCAAGCACAGATCCCTTGCCATTCGTTCCTGCAATGTGTATAAACTTTAAGTCATCCTGTGGATTTCCAAGCTCACGCAACAGACCTCGAATCGTATCTAAGCCAAGTACACTTCCGTATTTCGACA
>OIWK01001304.1_pt1 | contig 24008 bp, 16 predicted proteins | sample 1587401 | NCBI WGS metagenome assembly OIWK01 (sample SAMEA3888911, study PRJEB22519) | human gut metagenome | biome: human gut; feature: human-associated habitat; material: faeces | place: Denmark | collected 2009 | reverse complement strand
GGAAGATGTGTTTCTTTTTAATCTTTCTGATTTTTCCTAATCCTTTTTTCATATCCATTCCTTTTATCGGGTTGCAAAGGTCTAGCTTATTTAGGATTTGTAAAATACCTACAAATTGTGATTTTCACATTTTTTGCACTTAGAAGGAAAGTATCAGATTGATAGGCTCAGATTCCCATATCCTAATAAATGAGTAGTCTTTTCGTGGTTTTACGGAGTTTAGTTTGGTAGATTCACATCAATACTCTGTTAATAATCACGTAATCGTTTGAATATGAGCAAGTTAATTAACAAAACACAACTAAATAAATTTGACTAAGCGCTTGATTTTCTGAACCTTTATAGCTGACTCAAGACTTTAAAAGTAGGATATTTTCAGAGCCACTTAGCCAATATGAGGAGATCCTCAAGGATGCAATTCGTACATCAGTGGTAAGCGTCTCCGCGATGCTAGTATATATACATCAAAAAAATATCGCTCAAGTTTTTATTCTTGAGCGATATTTTTTTGATGTATATATACTAGCATCGCGGACACGCTTACGGATATCATTAATGTTCAAAAGCCAAAGCGCGAAGCGCGCCTTAATGTTCATTTCTTCGTTTTAAACACGAAAAAAAGGAACCACCCACGAACATGAGTGATTCCGTTTTTTATTTGAATTTACCTGTATTCCAAATTATGAGTTTGGAAGGTGCGTTTTTTAGAAGTTATAAACTACACCGAAGTTGAGGTTATTGCCAGAGAAGTTGAAGCCAAAGCCATCTTCGCCATAAGCGCAGTTGGCATCATCAGCCTCGCGATAACCGAGGAAGCCAGCGTGAGCAATGAAGTCGAGGTTCTTGCAAAGGGCTACCTTTACACCGGGTTGAACACCTACGCGCCAACCTACTTGAGCGTCAGAAGAGTGGTCACCAATCTTTGTCTTATAAGTAGCTACGCCAAAGCCCATGTCGAGGAAGAGACTAACAGGACCAAACTTAACGTATGACCAACGAGCGTAAGGATCTACCTCGAAGCTATTCGTCTTAACGTGTTTTTTATAATTGTGTTCGTAACCAATGCCAATGCCTAAGTCCCACTTATCAGAGAGCTTGTAGCCGAGGTCGGGCTTAATAGTGAAGTTAGTGTGATTGGCATCCTTATTGCGCCAGAAGCCTACTTCGCCACCTAGATAAACTTGTGCACTTGTAGTAAGAGATGCTGCTGCAACTGCGAGGGTAAGAAACAACTTTTTCATTTTCTTCTTATCGATTAGTTTAGGTTTGTAATGTAACGCACAACAACTGAGGGCGAATGAGAGATTATGTTCGCACGTTGTTGATAGCTTATGCGTTAATAAAGGTATTTATTTCTAATATCTGCTCGCAAAGGTAGGGGGACAACTTATATAATGCAAGTATTTTTTTAGATTTTACACGGTTTTCGGAATTATAGAACAACAAAAGGGGCTTTTAGGCAAAATCTACAACTACATTTGAGGCCTCTCCCCCTAACTTCTCCCTGGTCGGGGGAAAGGGTTAGGGGGAGAGGCCTTATGGATTATTTTTTACAATGGGAAAGAGATGCCTAATGAAACGTTGCTGTTAGCACGGTTCAAAGGAATGCCCTGCTTGCTCAACTTGCCAAAGAAGCGGTCGGTGCCAAGCGTGATGTTGAAGTGCTTAGCGTGGAGACTACCTACCATACCGCCTTGAACGCCGGTGCTGGTAAAGCCCATGCTTACTGCGAACTCAAACCACTTTACTGGAGTAATATTGGCTGAGAAGCGACCTTGATGATAGCTGTGGCGACCTGCCATGCGGCTTTGGTAGAGGAAGCCGAAGCGAAGGTTGCGATAAACGGGTAAGGTATATTCTGCACCTAAACTGAGTGTGGCAGCCAACGCACGGCTGGTTGACTTGCAACCGTCGTCGTAAACGGCAAAGGCATCACCTAACTCATCGCCGAGGTCAGAGAACTGATCGCCAATGTCGCGGCCGTCGTTGTTGATAGGAATTTCTTCTTGGTGGTTGCCCTTACCAAAACCCTCAAACTCCCATTCACCTGCTGAAGAGGCGTGCTGAGCGTTCTTCCAATTGATGAAGCCAAGGTCGGTAAGAGCGGCACTTACGGTGAGGTCGTCCATTACCTTATAAGTAGCACCGAGGTCGAAGGCCAAACCAAAACCTCCAAGGCCTGGCTTGAAGTCGTCTAATTCGTCAATACGATGACGGTCGGGATCGTCGGGGTCTACCTTATCAGAAGTAGTGAACTTTGTGTTCATCACAGCGGCTGTAGCCTCTACGTTACCCGTTACGGCCCACTTGTCTTCCGCCATGCGGAACTTCACATCGTTTGCCTTTACATCAGCATAGGCAAGGCCGAAGAGGAACTTTACCTTACCGCCCACGGTGAGTTTGTCGTTAATCTTGTGGGAGTGGCCGAGTCCGAGTTCTACGTAGTTCTCAGAACGAATGCCGAGGTTCGACACGTCGTACTCCTCTTGACCGCCAATCGTCTTCATAAAGCCGAAGAGTGACTTAGGCAATGCGAGGTTGGTGTTAGAACGGAGGTTCATCTCTACCGAGTTGATACCGCCAAAGCCTTTGAAACCAAAACCGAAGAGTTGGTACTTGAGGTTAACTGACATGCGGTTGTTATCCTTCAGTTTACCAAGGAACTCATTGGCATCGACCATGGGGTGCATAAAGGTAGTGAGATTGTTGCCATTCTCACCATAGCCTTGCCAAGTGGGCTCCATTTTGTAAACGAACGTTTTCAGACCGAAGTTACCCGTTGTACCTACGTTGAAGTCGCCCATAAAGAGGGGCATGCTCACGTATGGCTTGTCAAGCAAGGCGGGGTTGATATCATGTCGGTTGACCGACGATTGCATAAAGTAGTTGGTCGACGTCTCTTGTGCCACAGCGGGCAAAGCGAGCAGGGCGGCCATTGATAATATATGACGTAATTTCATGTTGGATTTTCTTTTTGGGGGGGTGAGTTGACAAGTTCTTGAGCTGACAAATTGAACAAGTAAGTTGGTTGTATAAAAAGGTAACTTACTCGTTAACTTGTCTACTCGTTAACTTGTTAACTAAAAAACTATTAGTTGAAATCAGCTATTACGCCGCCCTCAACGCGTACTTTAATATCGTTCAACTTGAGGTATTGGGTTGACACCAAGTTGTAGTTACCATTGTTACCACTTTCGGCACGTACCTTGAAGTGAATGCGGTCGATCTTGCTCAAGTCGTCCTCGTGAGTCAACTTGGCCGTGAGCGTAATTTTAGAAGCCGTTTCGTCGGTGCCGTCGCCAGCCTTAGCGTTAGCTTCAGTGAAGGTGATACCCGGAATGACGTCGCCATTCACGTCGCGTGCTTCGAGTCCTACAACGAGGTCAAGGGGAATGGTGTTGAGAACGTTGGCTGTCACCTTGAGCGTACCATTCGACTTCAAGTCCTTCAAGTCGTCGTGCATGCTGCTGGTTGAGTCGTTATAGACAATGGTCAGACTGCCGTTAAACTCGAAGGGAACGAATACGCTATAAGCGGCATTGGCTTCGTAGTTGCGGCCCAGTTCAATGGTATAGAGCTTATCTTGTACGTTAACTTTACCATTGCTAAGGTCTACCTTGATGCTCTCAGGCAGCTTTTCAATCAAGCTGCTAAGGTTTGTCACCTTGGCTTGGTCTGTAGCTACGCGTTCGCCTTCGGGATCGTAGGGGGCAGCGCCTTGGTAATAGTAAACGGTGTTGTTCTGTTTAGCCTCCATGCTCGTAGCGGGCAAGCTAACCGACTTATTGTCTGATGCATTAGTATAGACAGAGGTAAGGTCGCCACTGAGGTTGATACCTACGGGTATGTGGGTCATGTCTGACGTGAAGCGGAGTGTGGGGTTAGAAGCAGCGATGCGTACTTCGTCGTCCTTTAAGAAGTCGGGCAAAGACTCAGCGATGTTGATGTCATTCACCGTAGGATTGATAGAGGGGCAGAACTTACCCGTCACGGTGTTGGCCGTGAGCTGATTGTTATTGCCCACCTTGATTTCGAGGCGTACAGAAGCGTAGTCGCCTTCGTGCATCTCAAACTGTCGGTTGCTATAGTTACCGAATGTCACCTTACCAGCGAGCGCGATGTTAGCCTCATCGCCAGAGAGTACTATTTCCTTAGAGCTACCAATTGAGCGATTCAAGTCAACGCGGTCGAGCGTGAGATTGCAAAGGTCAACCTCTGCTACGTTGTTGAGGGTGAGTGTACCTTTCTGCTTGAGCACGTGGTGGGTAGCGTTGCCTGTAGCTTCCGTGAGTTCCCACTTCGTCTTATCGTAACCACCTACGTGGAGTACTTTAGGTATCTTGATTGTCAATCCCTTCACTGTTCTGATACCCAACGTTACGTTGTCTGATGAGTTCTGCTTATACAGCTTCAGTGTAATGGGAGTAGGCGTAACGGCAATGCTCTCTACGAACGATACGTCGTTAATGTTCTTAATCTTGAAGTCGATGCTTTGGTTACCCTCCGCTTTTGCCTCTTCGGTCACGAAGTTGGCAGCAATGGGCAGTGGAGTGCCAGCGGGCACGTTAATGCCCTCCGCAGCTAACTGATCACGCACCTTTTCATAGTTGACAACCTCGTAGTTCATGCTCATGTGCGTATCGTTAAAGGTGGTGTTCACCTTGTCCACCTTTACGTTGAAGTGGGTCGTACCGTCTTCTACCAAGTAGTAAAGATTGTTCGCATCGAGCTTCACGCTTTCATCTACGGAGAGAATGTCGTCCAAATAAATCTTTTCTGTATTTCCTAAGGGAGCGCTCAAACCTTCTGAGCCGAGCTTCATTGTTAGGTCTATCTTATTGACGTCATAAGAATCGTCAACGCAGCTTGTCAACAACAGTGCCGAACCAGCACACATCGCACTGCCTAACAATAAGTGTTTAATAAAGAGATTTGCCATAATTTTAATAGGTTTTATAGGATTATGGTTTAAAGTTATCGGATTACTTACGGCAAACCCATTGTTAATGGATCTGTTTTTGTTAATATAGGTTTACCTTTTATTGCCACAAAGGCAAGACAAATTGTTCGATATTTCCACTTAATTAAGGATTTTATTTAAAAAGGTTTTAAAATAAAGAATAAGTGGTTGATATACGTGCATAAGTGGCTGATGTGTGGGACTTTATTGAGAGGAAGGAAACATTAATGAACATTAAGGCGCGCTTCGCGCTTTGTTTTGAACATTAATTATCATTAATTGAACATTAATTATTTCATTAATTTTTTCGTTAATGTTCATTCTCGTTAGGCCGCTAAATTGCAGTTTATCCGTCTCACCACATTAATATTTTCGTTTTAATTTCATGTTCACCTCAAAATAACTACCTTTGCATTGTTATGAATATAAAAATCGTCAATCATTCGCACCACGACCTGCCACGATATGCCACAGCACAAAGTGCAGGACTCGATCTCCGAGCCAACCTCGACCACGATATAACCCTGCAACCCATGCAGCGCACCCTCGTCCCAACAGGACTTTACATAGCCCTGCCCGATGGTTACGAAGCACAAGTGCGTCCACGTTCTGGCCTTGCCCTCAAACACGGCATTACCCTTCTCAACACGCCCGGCACCATCGATGCCGACTATCGAGGCGAAATCGGTGTTATTCTTGTCAATCTCTCTACCGAACCCTTTACAATCACCGATGGCGACCGTATCGCACAACTCGTCATTGCACGCTATGAACAAGCACAATGGCAAGAGGTAGAAACGCTCGACTCTACCGAACGCGGTGCAGGAGGCTTCGGACATACGGGAGCTAGTTAATGTGAGAATGCTTGGTTAATGTGCAAATGTGAGAATGTGCAAATGTGCAAATTGTCGCCTTTGTATAATTGAGTTTTCACATTCTATCCATTAGGCACATTGCAAAAAAACGCAGCAAGTAAATGCGACCATTTGCACATTTGCACATTCTCACATTTGCACATTAACCACGCATTTGCACATTAGCATATTAGCACATTAGCATATTAGCACATTAACTGAATGAAACATACCATTATATACATATTAGCAACGCTGGCCACATGCGGACTATTAGGTTCGTGTATGGGGAGCAATAAGGCCATGATGAGCGGCGGCGAAGTGACTGGCGCTCGCGCAGCCTCGTTTACCGAACCTACGCCCTACGGCATGGTAGAGGTAAAGCGCGGTTTCCTTAAAGTAGGCCTTGAACAGAATGACTCGCTTTGGGGCACCGTGACACCGCAGAAGGAAATATCTGTGGACGGATTTTGGATGGACCAAAGCGAAGTGACGAACGCCATGTACCGCCAGTTCGTGGAATGGGTACGCGATTCAATCATTCGCGAACGCTTGGCCGACCCTCAATACGGTGGCGACGAGACGTATAAGATTGAAGTGGACAGAAACGGCGACCCCGTTACGCCTCACCTCAATTGGAGTAAACCCTTGCCTCGCAAACCGACTGAGGACCAAGAGCGTGCTATCAATAGTGTGTACTACACGCACCCCATTGACGGCACTCGAATGATCGACACAAAGCAGCTCAACTATCGTTACGAGATATTCGACTACGAGAAGGCTGCCTTGCGTAAGTATCGCCTCGACCCCAAAGAGCGTTCACTCAATACCGACCGTCCCATCGACCCCGATGAAGTGGTCATGATATCGAAAGATACGGCTTACGTCGACGATAACGGCGAGATTGTGCGTCAGACCATCGAACGTCCTTTGTCAAGCCTTTACGACTTCTTAAACACGTACATCGTGCCCGTCTATCCTGACACAACGGTGTGGGTAAACGACTTTACGAATGCTAACAACGAGCAGTACATGAAGCTCTACTTCTCGTCAGCCAATTATAATGACTACCCCGTAGTGGGCGTAACGTGGGAACAGGCCCAGGCCTTCTGCGCTTGGCGTACCAACTACCTGCTCAAGGGACTTGGCGCACAGGCGCGCTACATTCAACGCTATCGCCTACCGACTGAGATAGAGTGGGAATACGCGGCCCGTGGCAAGGAAGGTAACCCTTATCCTTGGGAAGGCATCGAGGCGAAGAGCAAAGAGGGCTGTTTCTATGCCAACTTTAAGCCTGACCGCGGCAACTATACGGACGACGGCAACCTTATCACCTCACGCGTAGGCATCTATGGTGCCAACTCTAACGGACTCTTCGACATGGCGGGCAACGTGGCTGAGTGGACCAGTACGGTCTACACCGAAGCTGGCGTTGACGCAATGGCCGACCTCAACCCGCAACTCTCGTACAACGCGGCCTTGGAAGACCCCTACGTATTGAAGCGCAAGAGCGTGCGTGGCGGTTCGTGGAAGGACCCTATGTCGTACATTCGTTCGGCTTGGCGCACGTGGGAATATCAGAACCAACCCCGTTCGTTCATCGGTTTCCGCTGCGTTCGCTCTAAGGCTAACACAGTGAGCGCTACGAGCAACGGAAAGAAGAAGAAATGAATTCTTTAATAGTTAACGACTTTTTGGGTTAACGAGTTGACGAGTTAACAAGGAAGTTACCAGTTACTTGTCAACAAAAAGAAAAGAAAAGGAAATGAGCAAAATAAATATAGTCGTCCGCTTGCAACATTGGATGGACAGTGTGCCAGGACAAACGTTTTTGAATTACGCCTATTCATGGGGTGCCTCAATCGTAATTTTGGGTGCCCTGTTCAAATTGACCCACTTGCCGGGCGGCAACTTTATGTTGTTCATTGGTATGGGTACGGAGGTTGTCGTGTTCTTCCTCTCGGCCTTCGATCGTCCCTTCGACAAAGAAGAGATTGGCAAAGAATTGCCTCATGACGTTGAGACTGACGAACAAATAGCCGAACGTCTCGGACTCAACGACGATGATGATGACGAGGAGGAGGAAGAAGAGGAGAACATCGTTGAAAACGCGCAACCTGCACCAAGCACAACGAGTACAACGAGCGCACAACCTGCGCCACAAATGCAAAGCGCTCCCGCTCAGCCTACCATTATCATTGGCACAGCAGTTAGTGGACAGGCCTCTGATATGCGTAGCGAAGCCGCAGCCCCCAATGCTACCACGACTGCTCCACAGCAGCCCTCAGCCGCAGCCCCCACAGAACAGGCTACAAGCCAACGCAGCGAAGCTGAAGCCGCACAAGCTGCCATTGCCGCTGCTACGCCAGCTGGTGCCGTGCCCTTCGATGCGGAAGCCAAGCGTTTGGCCGAAATCATACGTTTGGCCAATGACGAGTTGTTACGTCGCGCACAGGCTGCCCTCTCACCCGAAATGGAGGAGGCTACACAAGAGTACATCGCGAAGCTCCGCACCTTGGCCGAAACCTTCCAGAAGGTGGACGAACAGAGCGCTCGTTTGGCGCACGATAGCGAGGAGATGGCGAACCTCAACCGCACTCTCACGGCTATTAATAAGACCTACGACCTCCACTTCCAAAGCATCAGCAAGCAGGTGGGCGTTATTGAACAAATCAATGACGAGACACGCCAGTTGGCCAAACGCATTGAAGAGCTCAATGCCGTCTATGGCCGCATGATTGATGCACTGAAGAAAACAAGCGGACAGTGATTTAATGTGCAAATGCTTGGTTAATGTGCAAATGTGAGAATGTGCAAATGTGCAAATTGTCGCCTTTGCATAACTGAGCATTTGCACGCAATGAAGCGCTGCAATTTAAAGCGACCATTTGCACATTTGCACATTTGCACATTGACCACGCATTTGCACATTGACCACGCATTTGCACATTCGCACATTAACTTAAACGCAGCAAATAAAGGCGACCATTTGCACATTTGCACATTATCATAGACAGCTATGTCAGTAAAAAAACGACCCGTATCTCCCCGCCAAAAGATGATCAACTTGATGTACATCGTGTTGATGGCTATGTTGGCGCTAAACGTTTCGAGTGATGTGTTGAAAGGCTTCTCGCTCATAGGCGATAGCCTCAAGCGCACCACAGGCAACGCGATGAAGGAGAATGCGGCACTCTATGCCGACTTTGAGTCGGCCTATAAGGCTAATCCTACGAAGGTAAAACCGTGGTACGACAAGGCCATGGAAGTGAAGCGCATGAGCGACTCTCTCTATACCCTTGCTGGCGACCTGCGTCTTGCCATTGCTCGCGAGGCAGACGGCAAGGATGCCGACCCCGACAACCTGCAAAATAAGGAAGACCTCGAAGGCTCTAACCGCATTATGTTAGCCCCAGCTCGTGGCAAGGGTAAGCAACTCTACGATGCGATAAACAACTTCCGTACACGTATTCTCGCGCTCGTAACCGACCCACGCCAACGTGCTATCATTGCTTCCAACCTCAGCACCGACGTGCCCAAGAGTGAAGACAATGTGGGCAAGAATTGGCAACAGTATATGTTTGAGGAGATGCCCTCTATCGCTGCCGTAACGATGTTGGCCAAGTTGCAGAGCGACGTGCGCAAGGCTGAGAATGAAGTCATTCACGATCTCTTGGCCAATATCGACGTAAAGGACATTCGCGTTAATCAGATTAACGCCTACGTTTCGGCCGAAGCTACCACGCTCTACCCTGGCGACCAATTCCGCTCGAAGATATTTATGGCAGCGGTCGATACCACCCAACGTCCTGAAATCTACGTCAACGGCCGACGCATCAGTGCCGACGGTTCGTATAACTTCACCGTGGGCGGACCGGGTCAGTACTCCTTCTCAGGCTACATCTTAATGCCCAACGCTGCAGGCGACATGATACGTCGTGAGTTTACGCAACGTTACAACGTTATCGCTCCTCCTACGGGCGCTACCGTAGCAGCCGACCTCATGAACGTACTCTATGCAGGCTTCAACAACCCTATCAGCGTAACGGCCGCAGGCGGCAACGCGGGGGTTCACCTTACCATGACAGGCGGTACGCTTACCCAGACAGGACCGGGCAAGTATACAGCACGCCCCTCGAAAGTGGGCGAGAACGTCACCTTCACCGTGAGTGGCACCGTAAACGGCAAACCGCAGAACATGGGTTCGTTCACCTTCCAAGTACGCAAGTTGCCCGATCCAACGGCCTTTATCCGAGTTGGCACCGACCGCTTCCGCGGTGGCCGCATCGCCAAGGGTACTATCATTGGTGCTGCTGGCATGGGCGCTGCCATTGACGACGGACTGCTCAACATTCCGTTCAAGGTATTGAGTTTCGAGACCGTCTTTGCCGACCGCATGGGCAACTTCCGTCCTGAACCCTCAGCAGGAGCCAACTTTACCGAAAACCAACGCAACCTCATGCGCGAGCTACGTCGTGGTCAGCGCTTCTACATATCGAAAGTGCGCGCCATCGGTCCCGACGGCATCACGCGCAACCTGAATGGTAGCCTTGAGGTGATTGTGAACTAACATTAATGTGCAAATGTGAGAATGTGCAAATGTGCAAATTGTCGCCTTTGTATAACTGAGCATTTGCAACGAAAAGCATTTGCAAGCAATAAAGCGCAGCAAATTAAAGCGACCATTCGCACATTTGCACATTCGCACATTTGCACATTGACCACGCATTTGCACATTGACCACGCATTAGCACATTAGCATATTGACCCCAATTAAATATGAAACGTATCCTTCTACTCCTTATATTGGCCACGGGCTGCCTCGCTGAGAGTCATGCCCAACCACCTCGTCGCCGTGCCGAACAGCAGCAAAAACAAGAGCAACAGCTCAATGCGCCACAAGGCTCGTCTTACCGCGAGTTTCCTACGGCACAGAACATGCCCTCCGATGCTGCATGGCGGCGCGACCTCTATCGCACCATCGACCTCACCAAAGAGGCCAATGCCGTGCTCTACTACCCCACTACGCCACAAGACGGACGCGAAAATCTCTTCACTTACCTCTTCAAACTCCTCTTGCGTAAGCAAATCAAGGCTTATGACTATAAGCTCGATGGCAACGAGAACTTCTCGGCAAAGAATGAGGTGACGGCTAAGCAACTCATGGATCGTTATCACATCTTCTACGAGTCGAAGGGTGACAAAGTGCGCGTCAATGATGCCGACATACCCTCTGACGAAGTGAAGGCTTACTTTATTAAAGAGAGTACCTACTACGACCAACACACCGCGACCTTCCGTAGCCAAGTGACAGCTATCTGCCCCGTGCTCAAGCGTGGCGATGCTGACTTTGGTGGCGAACTAGCGCAGTACCCAATGTTTTGGGTAAAGATGTCTGACATTGCGCCTTACCTTGGCAAACTCATGCTCATGGGTTCGTCGCTCAACAACGCAGCTATGATGTCGGCCGACGACTTCTTCACCATGAAGTGTTACCAAGGCGACATCTATAAGTCGGTCAACCTGCAAGACCGCCTTCTCTCAAACTATTGCACCGACGACTCTGCCATGGTACGCGAACAGAAGCGCATTGAGAAGCAATTGGTCGACGTACAAGAGCACATCTATGGCCGCGACAGTCTCTATTATGCTAAGCTCCGTGCCGACTCTATCGCACAGGCCGAGGCCGACTCTATCGCTGCAGCTGGCAAGGCTGCCCACCGCCGCACCACTGCCCGCCGTACCTCAACGCCTTCGCGTCGCACCTCAAGCAGAACCACCAAGGTGAGTGCCGCCAAGACGAAAGCCACCAAGACGAAAGCTCCCAAACAGAAGGCCACCAGAGCCAGATCGGCAAGCGGTGGACTCAGCGTGCGTCGTCAGAGACACTAATTTAGTACATCAATCTCCATTATGCGAACTCTTGACAATCAACCCCTCAGTCTACAAACGGACGTTTTCGACCGCCTTTTCTCAGAAGCTGAAATAGCTTGCCTCAACAAAGAGAACTTAAAAGAATACGAAGATATTCTTAAAGCATACATAGAAATCAAAATTCCTATTGAGACTGCAAAGGAAGAAGAATTTGCAAAAGGATATGCAGAAGGATTTGTAGAAGGTTTTGTAGAAGGTTTTGTAGAAGGTTTTGTAGAAGGTTTTGTAGAAGGATTTAAACAAGGTATTGCAAAAGGCGAGCAGAAGATTGTACAAGCAATGATACAACAAGGCTGTGATGTTGACTTCATCTCAAAAGTTACAGGCATCTCTACTGATACGATAACGGCCTATCTCGAACGTCAATAACTTCTCCTACAAAAAACGAAACAGATAAAACGAGAAAGGAAACAAACAGAATATAGTTTGTTTCCTTTCTCGTTCAATTATTCTATATGCGTTCTCACATTAGCTCATTAGCACATTAACACATTAGCTCATTAGCACATTAACACATTCTCCACCATGCATCTCGTAATAGACTCAAAAATACCCTTCATACGTGGCTATGCCGAACAACTTGGCACTTGCACCTACCTACCTGGAGCAGAAATTACAGCCTCCGACGTGCGCGAGGCTGATGCCCTTATCATTCGCACGCGCACACACTGCAATCGTGCTTTGCTCGAAGGCTCGCGTGTACAATTTATCGCCACGGCCACGATTGGTTACGACCATATCGACACCGACTATCTGAAGGAAGCAGGCATTGCGTGGACCAACTGCCCTGGTTGCAATGCACGCAGTGTAGCACAATATGTGGAGTCGGCCTTACTCTTACTCGCAGCCCACGGCTGTTGGGACGAACGACGCACGCGCTCTCTGGCCTCAGCCCCCGTCTGTGCTACAGACCTTGATCGTAGCGTGTTTCAGCATCTAACGCTCGGCATTGTGGGCGTAGGCCACGTAGGAAAGGAAGTACTGCGCATGGCCGAGCGTCTCGGCTTTCGTCAAATCTTGCTCTGCGACCCTCCTCGTGCGGAACGCGAGGGAGACGCTGCATTCACATCGCTCACCACACTGGCACGCGAAGCTGATGTCATTACCTTCCACACTCCGCTCACGCGCCACCCCTCCCCTTATGCTACCTACCACATAGCCGATGCCGCCTTCTTACAGTCACTGCGTCCCTCGACTGTACTCATTAATAGCAGTCGTGGCGAAGTGGTGGACAATCAAGCACTACTCCACGCACTCGAACAAGGCCACCTACGCACGGCCGTTGTTGATACGTGGGAGAACGAGCCGCAGCCTCTCCCCTCACTTCTGCAACGTGTATTCTTAGGCACACCCCACATTGCAGGCTATAGTGCCGACGGCAAGGCGAATGGCACGCGCATGGCACTCACGGCTGTAGCACACCACTTCGGACTTGATGCCACGCCTTTTGCTACCATTACCGCCCCCGCGCTGCCCAACGGCTACGCTTACTACCCTGAAGGCTCAGGTCACCTCCTCGCTCCCGAACTGCGTCTTTACGACCCTACGCGTGATAGCGAGGCACTAAAAAAAGCCCCTGAACTTTTTGAAAAGCTCAGAGGCGATTATCCACTGCGACGCGAAAAATAGGCTATGGCCTCTCCCCCTACCCCCTCCCCGACTGGAGAGAGGATTAGGGGGAGAGGCCATAGTTTATTTATTTATTTTTTACCTCTTCTGGCAATATCGGCATAGCTCCCGCTTGAGTGCAAACGTAGGCACTTACACGGACGGCGCGAGCGTGAGCTTCGCGTATGCTCAGTCCCTCTATGAGTGAGGCTACGAGAGTACCCGTAAAGGAGTCGCCGGCACCAATCGTGTCGCTCACCTTTACGCGAGGTGTCTCCATAAAGGAGGTGCCACCTAATGGATTGTCCTCAGTAGCAGGTGTGAATATGTAACTACCGTTCTCACCACAAGTGAGGATGACCATATCAAGATTGTACTCAGTCAATAGGGTGCGGCTCTTGGCTTCGAGGTCGGTACCTTGTAGGCCAAAGAGACGAGCTACGATGACAAGTTCTTCATCATTTATCTTCAACACGTTGGCGCGCTCAAGAGAGGCTGTGATAATCTCTTTGGTATAGAAATTCTGACGCAGATTAATATCGAATATCTTGTATTGTCCCTTACCTGAAGGCACGGCATCAACAAACTTTAGTATGCTCTGGCGCGAACGTTCGCTGCGTTGTGCCAACGAACCCCAACAGACGGCTTGCGTCTCGCGTGCCAGCCGTTCCATTTCGGGCGTGAAGGGAATGTTGTCCCATGCCACGTCATCGGGGAAGTGGTAGTGAGCTACGCCCGCTTCATCAATCTGTGCCAACACGGTGCCCGTAGGTTGGGGTAAGGAGGGCATAATGGCAGTCAAATTGCGTTTGGCAAAGACTTCTCGCGTTTCGCGTCCTAAGTCGTCGTCGCCAATGGCTGATACGACGCGAACGGGAATCCCAAATTGTGATACATGAAAAGCGAAGTTGGCGGGAGCACCACCGATTTGTTTACCTGAGGGAAGCACATCCCATAATACTTCACCCAGACCTATAACGTATTTCATTTCTTCTTTTTTATTTTTTTGAGAGGAGTAATTGAAGTCGTCTAAACTTTTCTGACGAAGATTATATTTAAACTTTTATCTCTTCTAAATTCAATCTTTACCTTTCTTTTTGACCGCTTTTTGACCTTTCATCGGTCGTGTAGCTCGCTACACTCCCTCTTCAATGCCAAAAATCGCTTCAAAAATAAAGGCAAATCTTGAACTTCATAAAAGTTTAGACGACTTCATTAGTTAACTAAGCAAGCGTAAACTATTTAATCTTAAAACAGTAAAATACCAAGTAAGCCACGGCTACGGCCATTACTACGACCGCTCCACTTTGGCTGCCGAAGGCATCGCTCATGTAGCCCATAGCGAGGGGAATAATCGTGCCACCAAAGAGGCCCATAATCATCAGTCCCGACACTTCGTTCTTCTTATCAGGACAAGCCTTGAGAGCTTGTGCAAAGGTGATAGGGAAAATGTTAGAATTACCAAATCCTACCAAGGCAACGCAAGCATAAAGTGCCCATTGACTATGCAAGCAGAGGAACCCCGCCATAGCCAACACCATCATCATTACGCTAATAATAAAGAACGAACGTTCGCTTACCTTGCGCAACAGGAAAGCCCCAATGAAGCAACCCGCTGTGCGGAAGATGAAGTAAAGGCTTGTGGCAAATCCGGCCTCGGCCAACGTTAGGCCCAAGTGCTCTTGGAGGAGTTTGGGAGCCGTTGTGTTGGTACCTACATCAATGCCAACGTGACACATGATAGAGACAAAGCAGATCAATATGAAAGGCTTATTCAATAATCGGAAGCAAGCACCAAAGCCCGAAGCTCGGTCGGCAGGTTCCTCATCAATGGGGATAGCTGAGAGCGTGAACGTGGCAAAGATAGCAATAAGCATGTAAATAGGGAAGAGTATGTGCCAACCCAGTCCGAAAGCATTGTAACTCGCGCCCCAAGAGGCAATGATAGGAGCTAAGAACGAGGCTATGGCCTTAATAAACTGGCCAAAAGTAAGCACACTCGATAGGTTGCCACCGCGTACCACGTTGCTCAACAGAGGGTTGAGCGAGGTCTGCATTATGGCATTACCAATGCCTAAGAGCGAGAAGGCGATGAGCATCAACGTATAACTCTCACCAAACAAGGGGAGCAATAGTGAGGCAAAGGTCACGACAAGGCTCACTACTACGGTGCGCTTGCGCCCTATCTTGTTCATCAATACGCCCGTAGGTACACTGAATATCAAGAACCAAAAGAATACGAGTGAAGGGAAGAGGTTGGCCTCTGTGTCAGTGAGTGAGAGGTCGGCCTTCACATAGTTCGATGCAATGCCCACGAGGTCGACAAACCCCATCGAAAAGAAGCAAAGCATCAATATGCTGATAACGATATTTTTCGATTTCATTTTCCTAATAATTAGGTTTTTAGTTTGAAGGTTATGAGCTTATAAAGCTATATCATGACGATACTAACTTTAGGGAATAGCCTGGTGATAATATTATATTTGCTTGTCAAGGCATCGAGCCTTGACAAGCAAATGTCGACGCGAGGACGCGTTTACTTTATCTTCCACACCTTAGCGTCTTTCACTTTACCTCCGAAGAAGTGGAGTGCATTATAAGGTTCAGTGGGGAATACGAGGTTGGTCATGGCTATGCGGCCACCATCAACGAAGAGTTCAACAGACGATTTATCAACGAACACTTGTACGTGGTGTGTCTCCGCCTTTACTGGCACGGGAGCCCATGTGCCCAGTGCAAAAGCATTCTTGTAGTCTACCGTAAGCGTCTTATAACGTTTCAGACTTTCAGCATTGTCAAGCTGATGAGGTTCTACCTTCTTACCAAAGTCGGTAATGCCACTCTCTGCACGATCCATTACGAAGCGTTGTGCCTTCACATCGTAGTAGAGACTCACTTTTTCGCCCTTACTATTTACCAACTCAACGCCACACTTATCAGCATTGGCAGGGGTGAGAGCAAAGTCCAATTCAAGTGCCCCTTCGTTGGCGAAGTCCACCTGCTTTTCGCCCTCAAACGAACCGAGGTTCTTCTCTTCGCCACGCAAAGCGGCCGTTTCCTTTACAGGGGCTGCGCTCAGTAGGAGTTCGCCCTTATCGGCCGTGTAGAGTTTCAACTCGCGTGGCAGCGCGTTTTGTGAACGGAATTGTTGCGTCGGGGTGAGGTTCGCATACTGCCAGTTGCTCATCCACGGCATAGCGATTACGCGACCCGGCGTGTTAGAATAAGTGACCGTAGCGTAATGGTCCTTGCCCCAATCGAGCCATTTCACGTCGGTGGGCGCTGTGTCACACGTAAACTTTTGGCCGTCAAACTGTCCTACAAAGTACATCGTACCGCTACCGCCATACACAAAGCCTGGGTTAATGTTGACGATCATCACCCACTTCTTGTTTTGTTCGTTGCCGTCAACGGCCATCTCGAAGAAGTCAGGACATTCAAACTGATTGGGTTGAGGTCCGTAGCCCTCGCCCCACTGGCTCAAGTACTTCCAATCCTTTAAGTTCTTCGATTCATAGAAGCGCATATTCTTGTCAGCACTGACAATCATCACCCACTTTTGCTGTGGCGCATACCAGAATACCTTCGGGTCGCGGAAGTTTTCGAGTCCGTCGAAAGCCGTCACAACAGGATTTTTCTCATACTTCGTAAAGGTGCGTCCATTGTCAAGGCTATAAGCCATGCATTGCTGCTGACGTTGGTGGCCATTAGGCAATCCTTTGTGAGAGGTGTAGAAGGCAATGATAGCGTTTTTGCCCATTCCTGCCGTGTTGTTAGCGTCTACCACACACGAACCTGAGAAGATATGTCCCATCGTGTCGCGTGCAATGGCAGGTTGTTCGTGCGTCCAATGTACGAGGTCTTTTGATACAGAGTGTCCCCAATGCATATTGCCCCACTTCGAACCGTAGGGGTTATACTGGAAGTAGAGGTGGTATTCACCGTCTTTATATACAAGGCCATTGGCATCGTTCATCCAGCCATACAACGGGGCGTGGTGATAGAGTGGACGATAGGTTTCGCGATTCTTCGTGTCGAACGTGTCAGATAGCTCGATGTGCTTCCAAGCCACTGCTGTTCGCGCTAAACCTTTAACTACGAGAGAGTCATCTGCAGCTCCAGCGTGGAGGGGGAAGGGCACCATATAGTCCACTTTGTTAACGGCTAAGCGCACGTCCATGGGAGTGCCATTGAGCATCACCTGAGCCTCTGGTTGTTCCTCCTCAATAGGCAAGAGCGCATACTTCGGAGCGTCTTTTATATTTACGATAGTGAGCGTATCGCTCGGTTGGTTCAAGGTAAACGAACCTTTATTTGATGCGCATGAAGCCAATAGGGCTGCGCCAAAAAGTACTGATAAAGTTCTCATGGTTTTATTTTTTTTTGTTGATAAAGTTTTTAGTTGACAAGTTAACGAGTTGACAAGTTAACAGGTAAGTTTGTTTTTTTAGTTGATAAGTAAATGATAACTCACTCGTTAACCCGTCAACTTGTTAACCCCAAAAAACTCGTCCACTGAATCAGAAATTAATTTTTGCTGAAAATTCCACGGTAAATGGACGAATATACGAGCCTGACAACCATGCACCGTTATACTGTGCGGCTTGATCCTTGTCTACCAACTCTGCACCAGCGATAGAGCCTTTCGCGCCCGTTTGGTTTAAGAAGTTGATAACGGTGCAGCCCAACTGCACGTGGCGGTTTACTTTCCAATCTACACCGCCAAATGTCTCCCAACGGCCATTGAAGTAGTAAGCATTCTTGATGTTGGCATACGTCTTAGAGAAGTAGCGGAACGAAGCCCAAATACGCAAGGCATCATTCTTGAGGAAGGTGTACGAAGGATCAAGTTCTACTAACACCTTCGGTATCTCCGTAACGATATTGCCTGTAGCATTAATGCCGCTCACCGTGCCGTCAGAGAAGGTTACACTCGTCTCGTACTTCTTATAAGTCGGCTTTTGATAAGTGAACAAGAAGTGGAACTCAAAGCCGCGGAATGGTTTCACAACGGCATCAGTGGTCCAACCCAACGTCTTAATATCGTAAGTCAAAGCCGAGGCCTTGATGTCAGACGCATTGTTCGGGTTGATGAGGTTGAGCGTAGAGTTGTTATTCGACTTCGCAATGTATGAGAAGAGTGAGGTAAGGCTCAACCAATCATTGTTGTAGTAGATACCCGCACGGCCTAAGGGAATTGCTATCTTGCCTACATTCGGCATTTCGGCGGGCGCAAACGAGTTCATGGCTGGGCGTTGCGTGTTATAAGTAAAGTCGCCCGTAAAGCCAAACTGCTTCGTCACTTTATAAGTCAAGGCAGCAGTATATACCGTATTGAGCCAATTATAAGCATAATCAACTGGGGCAATCACTGTGCCGTCAGCGGCCGTAGCGCCTAAGTGATAGTTGGCAAAACGCCCTACATACTTACCCTCTGCATTGCGCACGGCAGCATTCTCGCCCTTTGAGCGTTGCCACTCTAAGCGTACACCGTAATAGAGGTTGAACTTTGGCGTGATGTCCCAATCGTGTGTGGCAAAGATAGCCAATTTGTTCTCATCACCTTTATAATACTCCGACGCATTCTGGTTAAAGTTATAATAGGCCGAAGTGCCATAATAATTCTTCTCAGCCAAGGCTGTGGGGTGATAAAGCATGTCGGGCATCGCCTCTACTGTGTGGTCGTACATCGTCGTACATGAAGCGTAGTCGTTGTGGTAATGCCATTGGTTCAAACCCACGCGCCACGTCATGTTGTCATATTTACGTTTAAGCTCAGAGGTGAGGAACGTTTCATCTATCTTGCCACGGTTGAAGCACGACATGCGGCTCTGCAAATGGCCTGCGTAGGGGGTAAGTGTTCCGTCTGCGCCTTTCGTATAATAACCATCGGCCACGGTCACTTCGCTCAGCGACATAGGAGTTTGGTAGAGATACGAGCCTTGTGCGTGGTCGTACTTAAAGCGCACGTCCCACTCCAGTCCATTGTCCCAACGATAGTTGTTCTGTAGTGTAAACTGATTGCCTCGGCTGGCTGTGGCATCGTAGAGTGAAGTAGTCTTTACCTCACCCGTTCGCATGTCCATATAAGGAATGGTCGAAACGTTGGGCAGGTAAGAACTGGTGCCAAGGCTGAAACCGGGTATTTCCTTTACTGATCCATCACCATTATAGATAAAGGGCGCTCCCGTCGTGGCGTTCGATAGCCAGTGGGAGTTGGAGTAATGATAAATGGCTGACAAGCGGCCGCGACCTTCGTTATAGAGCTTTGTCAACGCAAATTTATAGATCTCCGTGCGGTCTTGGTACTGTGCAAAGCGCAACTTAAACGAACCTGGGTCGAAGTTCTGATAAACGCTGCCTGAATAGAACCACCCCTTACCAATGGCACCATTGAGATTGAGGTCGAACTGTTGTTTGCCAAAGTGGTTGGTGTTATAATTCAGCGTGCCGTTGAAGAATTTTGTCTTGTCCGTACCTAATTGGTCGAACGAATTGACAGCATAACCTATGTTGCCCGTCATAATGGCCGTCTCTGATATCTTTAAGAGTCCTGTGTGAGCCAACGACCCATCACCTCTCCAGTGGGTATTTACGTTGTGAGGGTTGGAGTTAAATACGACGGGAATTCCGTTTTCAAGCACATTGACATCGCCGCCTGGCAACCCGATTGAAATCTCGCGAGGCCCATTTGCTGACGCTGCGTTGAGCATCACGTTGCGATTGCCCTCTTCTTTGGCAGCATTCTCTGTGGCTGTACTGTCAGCAGCTGTAACTTTTCCTTGTGCCATTGCTCCCGCGCTTATAGCAGCCATAAAGGTCAGCAAGGCTGCGCGTTGCAATTGTCTCTTTTGGTAAGTCATGGTAACTGTTGTTTTTTGTAGATCGGTATAAAAAAGATGAGTTTCGTTAACTACCACATGGCGTGTACATTTATAATATAACCCGTCGTGAGGACTCATTTGTGCCTCTTTGCCGCGTATGATAACAAATGTGACGTGCATCACAATGTTACACCTCATGTGGTGTTTGTGCTGCAAAACTACTGATAGCCAACACTTTTGTCAAGCACAAATGTTGCATTCACTTGTAATTTTGATACATTGCAACATTAATGTTACAAAATACAACGTTATTACATCTCTCAACGTATTACAAACTGTTTTGCATGGCGTATATAGCAAAACAAGACAATAATCTCATCCTATACAAAGCAAATCTGAAGGATAAACAAACTGCAGCCTCTTCCCTTCCCCCCTCTCTGGTCGGGGAGGAGACTAAAGGGGGGAGGACGCAATTAAGCATTTTTAAATCCCAAAATTGGCATTGGTTTATCCTACCGCCTTATATTTGCAGCCATAACCTTTCCACATCTTATTAACAATCTAAAACAGACAACGATTATGAAGAACTATCGCATAGAGGCCATTATCATGGCTATTGGTATGCTCGTCTTAGGTTTTTTCATCTACTTAGGACTTTCGGCCTTCACCAGCAAAGACCGTGTAGTGAGTGTGCGCGGACTGGCAGAGCGTGAAGTAAAGGCCGACCACGTCATTTGGCCCATCACCTACAAGACTACTGGCAACGATCTGCAAGCTATCTATGCCAACCTTAACGCTGTGACGCCACGCATTGAGGCTTTCCTGACTCAAAATGGAGTGAAGCGCACTGATATTAGTGTAGGTGCGCCCCAGATTGTCGACCTTAAGGCTGAACGCTATTCTTCGTCAGACAATGCTACGCGCGACCGTTATAATGTAACGATCGTACTGACCGTATCAAGCAATCAAGTTGACCAAGTACGCTCCTTAATGCCGCGTATGGGAGAACTGCTGAAACAAGGCATTGCCATTTCGGCTGGCGATTATGATACGCAGGTGAAGTATGAATTTACGAGTCTCAACAAGATTAAGCCACAGATGATCGAAGAAGCTACTAAGAATGCACGCGAGGCAGCGGTTAAGTTTGCCAACGACTCTGAAAGTAAAATGGGCAAGATCAAGAGTGCTTCGCAGGGCTTGTTCTCAATCGATGACCGCGACCAATACACTCCTTATATTAAAAACGTACGCGTAGTAACCTCTATTGACTATTTCTTGGAGAACTAAGTCTGACATGAATGAACATTAACGAAAAAAGATTCATGAAAAAAAGATTCATGGATAATTCATGATCATTTGTGTTCAAAACAAAGCGCGCTCTAACACCTTACAAGTTAGAGCGCGCTTCTTATTATTTTAGTGTTTAAACGTTTCCTTATCCTACTTGGCTACCGTTCGCTACTTCACGATCAACGGTAACGACTGAGAGCGAGTCGTCGAAGTTGACAGCAGAGAGTATCATACCCTGACTCTCGATGCCATTAATCGTACGCGGAGCGAGGTTGGCAATGTAGCACACCTGCTTACCGATGAGTTGTTCAGGATCGTAGTACTGAGCGATGCCCGATACGATAGTACGATTTTCAGCACCATCGGCAATGAGGAACTTCAAGAGCTTCTTACTCTTCTTCACCTTCTCACACTCAATGACCTTGCCCACACGAATGTCGAGACCCTCAAACTGCTCGAAAGGAATGGTTTCCTTCACAGGAGCAGCCTTAAAGTTAGCAGCCTCGTTAGCCTTCTTCGTATCAAGGAGCTTTTGTACTTGTGCCTCTACCACACTGTCTTCTATCTTCTCAAAGAGCAATGCTGGCGCACCCAATACGTGGCCTTCGGGTAAGAGGTCGGTAGCACCTAAGCGGTCCCACTCTACTTCGTCCATGTTGAGCATCATGCGCAACTTCTGACTTGAGAAGGGCAAGAACGGCTCGAAAGCAATGCCCAAGTTGGCTACCAACTGCAAAGAGAGGTTTAAGACCGTCTTCACACGTTCGGGGTCAGTCTTAATTACCTTCCAAGGCTCAGAGTCTGCCAAGTACTTATTACCGATACGTGCCAAGTTCATGGCCTCCTTCTGTGCATCGCGGAAACGGAAGTTTTCGATCAAGCGTTCTACCTCTGCCTTTACGTCCTTAAACTCAGCTATCGTTTGGCGATCATAGTCTGTCAACTCACCTGCGGCAGGTACCACGCCGTCGTAATACTTCTTTGTAAGCTGGAGAGCACGATTGACAAAGTTGCCATATACGGCCACCAACTCATTGTTATTACGAGCTTGGAAGTCTTTCCACGTAAAGTTATTGTCCTTCGTTTCGGGTGCATTGGCTGTAAGCACGTAGCGCAATACGTCTTGCTTACCAGGAAGGTCGCGCAAGTATTCGTCCAACCATACAGCCCAGTTACGTGAAGTACTAATCTTATCGTCCTCTAAGTTGAGGAACTCATTCGCTGGCACGTTGTCAGGCAGAATATATGAACCTTCAGCCTTCAACATAGCAGGGAATACGATGCAGTGGAACACGATATTATCTTTACCGATGAAGTGGATCAAACGTGTGTCGTCGCTCTTCCACCACTTCTCCCAATCATTGGGGAGCAATTCCTTCGTGTTGCTAATGTAGCCAATCGGTGCGTCGAACCATACGTAGAGCACCTTACCGTCAGCACCCTCTACAGGAACGGGAATACCCCACTCCAAGTCACGGCTCACGGCACGGGGCTTGAGTCCCATGTCAAACCAACTCTTGCACTGTCCCATAACGTTGGTGCGCCATTCAGTGTGCTCCTTCGTTATCCACGGTTCGAGCCACTGCTGATGCTTATCGAGGGGCAGATACCAGTGTTTCGTCTTACGCAACACGGGTTTTGAACCGCTCACGGTCGAACGGGGGTTGATCAATTCGGTAGGAGAAAGGGCTGTACCACATTTCTCACACTGGTCGCCATAGGCACCTTCTGCGTGGCAGTGCGGACATTCGCCCGTGATATAGCGGTCGGCCAAGAAGGTGTGCGCCTCTTCGTCGTAATATTGTTCGCTCTCTTGTTCTACAAACTCTCCCTTATCGTAAAGTGTGCGGAAGAAGTCTGAAGCGGTCTTCTTATGTACCTCTGAAGTGGTGCGGCCAAAGAAGTCGAACGAAATGCCAAAGCCTTCGAACGATTCGCGAATAATCTTGTTGTAACGGTCCACCACCTCTTGGGGGGTGCAACCTTCCTTACGTGCACGAATGGTGACGGGCACACCATGTTCGTCCGAACCGCAGATGAAAAGCACTTCGCGCTTCTTGAGTCGGAGATAACGCACGTATATATCTGCTGGTACGTAGACGCCAGCTAAGTGACCGATGTGTACTCCGCCATTGGCATAAGGCAATGCGGCAGTGACAAGCGTACGGTTAAATTTTTTCTCTGTCATGGATGATGATGTTTATTTGTATGCAAAATTAACCATTTTCGGCCCTAACGCCAAAAAACACCCTACATTAATGAAAAAGAAAAACACGAATTGGCATGAACGAAATAATGAATGAACATTAAGGCGCGCTTTGCGCTTGGTTTTTAAACATTAATTTCATTAATCTTTCCATTAATCTTTTCGTTAATCTTTTCGTTAAAGACATAAGAAGAGAAATTGTTCAATGGCAGACTATAGAACAAGATTAATGAAAAGATTAACGAAAAAATTAATGAAAAAGATTAATGGTCGATTAATGAAATTAAGATGAGAATTTTCAATCACATGCCCACGAGATAAAAAAGGAACCA
>OIWK01001289.1_pt1 | contig 24302 bp, 22 predicted proteins | sample 1587401 | NCBI WGS metagenome assembly OIWK01 (sample SAMEA3888911, study PRJEB22519) | human gut metagenome | biome: human gut; feature: human-associated habitat; material: faeces | place: Denmark | collected 2009 | reverse complement strand
CACCACCGACGCACTCGCCGTATAGGTATAAGCCGGGACGATCACCTCGTCACCCGCGCCAATCCCCAGCAGCCGCAGGGCCATTTCCCCACACGCCGTCTGTGATCCAAGGCAGACTGCCTTATCTACCCCTACAAACGCAGCCACTTCCTTTTCCAGTTTCTTCGTACGCGGTCCGGTGGTAATCCACCCAGACAGTATGGCGTCGCGTACTTCCGCAGCCTCCGCCTCCGTCATGTCAGGCGGAGAGAAAGGCACATTACGCAGTTTCATTGTCATAAACAAAAATATTTAGTTGATGAATATTTCTCACAGCGAGGGCTTCAGCACATGGCTCCACAGTTGCGTACACAGCGAGACCGCCGCACGCTCCCGATACACCATGTCGTGCTTCCATCGGTTCGCATACCACCGACGAAAGCGAAAAGCCACCTCCCTCATCCTGTTCTTGTGTTCTTCCGGCTCCACTTCGGGAACCAATATATCCTGCATGCTCCGATCCACCAGCGCCTCGTCAACAGGCAACTCAGGAAAGACCGAAGCCTCAAAGCCCAGATACCGCACACAGATAGCATTCAGCACCGCCAGATACGGCCTCATCCCCACCCTGTCCAGCTGCGCCAACAGCCAAGGCCAGTCCACGGGATGCCTCCTGACGTAGAATGCCCAGTCCAAGACGATACGCAGGCTGATATCCACCGAGGCAAAATGCTCCCCACTATGGCGCAGCAGATACAGTGAGTTGAAACGTGCGGAAGGCAAGGAGACGTTCACTATTCCCGATGGCTCCACCACGTCAAGCAGCCCCTGCAAGATAGCCTCTATCTCGGCCGTCGAACGATGCGCATGTACATTGAGGAAACTATAGTGATTCTCCACCATCGTCTGCCTCAGTTGAAACACCGAGTGCTTATGGTGCGAGTTGTCTATCTCCACCCCAAACCGCGCCTGCAACCGCTCGTCCGCCTCCTGCTGTTTGCCGAAGAGAAAGATGTCGATGTCCCCCGTCGGGCGATGCTTCGGCACGGGCCATGCCAGCGACAGCCCATACCCCTTCAGGAGCAGCATCCGCACCCCCATGTCGGCATAGAAAGCAGCAAGACGCGCTATCACCTGCCTGTGGTGCTCATACATCCGCTCCATGCGCATCACCATTCCCATCCACTCCAGCACCACCTCCTTCGGCGGACGCTGTCCAGCGGGAAGTTTCTCGACCACGTCAAAGACGATACCTCCCACCCCTTGGCGGAAAGCCCGCTCCTTGATCTCCCGCCAGTCGATATCGGCAGGCAGGTCCACAACCTCCTCCCTCACCGCCATCCGCAGCAGGAGCAGCAGTGCCCGGTCGTTATTTCCCACGACACACGCTCTTGATGACCTCCACATACTTCTGCGTACCCACCTCGCGCGTCAGGTTGTCCATCACAAACTGTCGTCCGTTCCGTCCATACCTCCTGCAGAGTTCATGGTTCTCATAGAGCGCAATGATCGACTGCTTAAACGCCTCCTTGTCCCCCGCCTTGGTGAAGATGCCACATTCGTTGCCCGCTAAAATATCCTTCAACTCATTCTCGTCGAAGTTGGCCAGCACAGGCCGCGATGCCGACATGATACTCCACGTCTTGCTCGGCACACTATTGGCACCCACCCCAGGCTTCGAGATGACAAGGCCCGCATCCCCCAGCGAGAACACATAGCTGATGTCCTCGTAGGGCTGAAACGGCAGCATCGTCACGTTCGTCAGTCCGTCGCGCGCCACGATCTCCTCCACCTGCTTCTTATAGGCACCTTCGCCCACCAGCACCAAGCCAATCTCCGGATGCGACACCTTCAGTTCCTTCATCACCTCCAGCAGCATATCCATATTCTGCGTCAGTCCGATGTTACCCGAATACTCGATGTAGAACTTTCCTCTGTCCAAATGATACTTGTCAAAGAGTTTGTTCTTCTCACGCGGCACGTCCACCACGGCGTTCTGATCCACCCAGTTATAGACCACCACGATCTTATCCTCGGGCACGCCCTTCGCAAGCAACAGTTGCTTAAAGTCTTCCGAAATCACAATGATTTTGTCAGTACAAGCATAGGTGATCTTCATCACCATCGAACCGATGTTCCACAACAGTCCTCCTTTTTTAGCCAAGCCCGTTCCTGCCAAAGAGTCAGGAAACAAATCTTGCGCATTAAAGACCACAGGTTTCCTACGAAGCAACTTGACCAATGGCAATTTCAGTCCTTGAATCGGAGGCGTACTGTCTATAAAGACTACGTCATACCCTTTCGTCAGACAATACCATAATTGTATCACCTCGCTCAACAGATAGCGCAAAGCCCGCGCTATCGGATTCTTCCCCTCTCCATACAAGGGAAAGCGATAAATGCTAACCTTGCCACCACACTTTTGCTCATGTCGCTTCCACACGACGTTCGAATCCACATCTCGTGTCGGCGTGGGTACTGTCAGCACAGACTCTATACCTTCTTCAGCGCACCGCTCCATCACATTGTCCAAGATATACAAACCCGCACAAGTTTCTGGATAGTAGTATGCCGCTGGGAAAAACACTTTCATAAAACTTTATTCTGTGATAAATTTCACTTCAGACACCAATCTCTCAGCCAGTTCCACAGCTCCCTGCGGAGTATCGTCCGTCACGATCACATGCCCAGAACGAGACAGACTACTTGTCACAGGAGGTATCACGTCGCCCTCCTTTGGATAAATCTCCCAAAGATACACATGGGGATTATTCAATACCTCCGTATTAGAAATACTCACAAGCTTTCCAGGCTTCGGACAGAAATAACGGATACAGACACCTTTGGGCTCTTCTTTGGCGCTTAAGTCAGGTTCCACACCCAAAGCCACATCAATAGCCGCTGCCACCATATCAACACCCGTACTCAGATGCGTCAGCTCGGTTGAAATAAAATCTCCGCCAAGGCGCGCGCCAACCTCCATCAAATACGCCTTACCGTTCATTAACTTAGCCTCAGCATGACAAGCGCAATTGTTCACACCCAAAGCCCTAACGCCAGCAATCGCTGCAGCCTTCAGCGTTTCAACATCAGCGTCAGAAAAACAGGAGGGTTGATTATGTCCCAACTCCACAAAATGCGGAGCGTCCGTCGTCTTTTTATCAGTCACGGTAAGCACGTTCACCTTGCCGTTCCATACAATGATCTCTATAGAAAACTCCGGACCCTCTATAAACTGCTCTATCAATACAGAATGATCCCGACTTTCACTCAGAGCCTCATCATAAGCTCTGATGAAATCATCCTTATCCATATTACGAGAGACCTTTGCAATACCTCTTGAACCCGAATTGCGAGACGGTTTCAATATCGCATCGGTATCAAACTCGCTCTGCAAACGACGCCAAGCATCCTCGGCATTCACTGTCAAGATACTTTTTGGCGATGGAGCATTTCCTTTTTCAAAAGCCTCACGCATCAAATGCTTGTTAGTGGCCCTGATGGCTTGCTCACGCGTAATACCCGAAAGCCCAAACTCATCATTAATTCGCCCCATAACGCTCATGCTTACTTCCGGGCAAGGATGGATCACGCCATCAATCTGCTCCTCACGCAATGCTCTCAAGACCTCCTCCTCCGAGGTGATGTTCACCACCAAGGCCTTGTCGGCATATTTAAGTCCCACAGCATTGGGATTTCCATCCGCAGCGATGACATATATACCCAACTCTTTAGCCTTCTTTATCACTGGCAGCTGCAAGATGCCCGCTGCAAGCACCAAAAGTCTTTTCTGCATAACATTTAGTGATTTACGTTCTCTCTAAAAAGCACCGTCTTAATAGTCTTCAGAACAATCTTGACGTCCATCCAAAAGTTAAGATGCTCCGCATAGTAGTTGTCATTCTTCATTTTTTCTGCCCCATCAATACTATTACGGAAATACGCTTGGTTATAACCCGTTATACCAGGCTTGATGGTCAATACAGACGGGTATTTCTCCTCATATACATGGAGAAAATCCGGCGTATCTGGACGAGGCCCGATAAAACTCATCGTACCGTTAAGTACGTTCAAAAACTGCGGAATCTCGTCAATACTTGTCTTACGCATCAATCGCCCGATCTTTGTTACACGCGGATCATCATCACCATTATACGTATCCCCATTTTCCATGCGAATATCCGGCGCATTCATGATCATCGAACGAAATTTGTACATTCCAAACATTTTTCCGCCTTTGCCTATTCTCTTGGCCTTATAGAAGATGGTACCCTTGTCCGAACAATAAATGATTGGTCCAAGCACACAAATGAAGATTAGCACAAAGGGCAAAGCCAACAAGCCGATGGCAATATCCACCAGCCTTTTTCCAAAAAGTTTATACATAAGAGATTTTAATTATTTAGCAAACCAAGGATGCCGTTCCCGTTCGAATAAGGACAAAGCATCCGCTTTGACCAACGCACGCTGACCAAAAAAGTGACACCATACAATAGCGAGGGAATATGATTCCCCCATGTATGGTTAAGCAAAAATATGGTTACAAAACGCTTCCCTTATGGGAAACTATAGACAGTTTTAGGATTCAAAGTTCCTCATCATGGTATCGCTCCATGCCCTGCCGCCACTCGGATGAGGATAAGATATTACTTCGCTACAAGTTCAGAAGCCCGAGTAGCAAAGGAAGAAAGGCCACCCCATTCGCTCACGACGGGTTGATCGTCCAAAGCATCAAGGGAGGAAATATCAACACTCTCCACCTTTTCACCCTTTCTTTCAAAAGCGTAGGTTCTGATAGACTTGTCAAAGATGCCAGCAAAGATACCAGCCCCTTTCCCCGATACATCAAAGAGTTTTGCCAATCCTGCCTCTCGGTTATTATTAGCCGATCTTTTTAGGATGTTGAAAGCCCACACAAACTCGAGAGGGACGGTAGAGTGCGTAGATACGATGACCTTTTTGCCCATCTGTACCAACTCCAGTATTTCCAACAGCACCGACATGATCGCTTTGGGATGAAGTCCCATCTCTGGCTCCTCGATCACAATATAATCATATTGATCTTTGTTGAGCAGCTGCATAGGAGGCCCTGACACACAGTAGAAGCCCATCAGCAAGGGCATAAACTCCTTCTGTCCAGCACTCCACGTCATAAACGGCATATCCATCCCGTCCACCTTCATACGCATTTTGCGCTGTCCATTCTCATTTTCAAGTTCCACCCTTCCACCATGAAAAATAGAAGTGTCAAAAGACTTTTTCTGCGCACTCTTCAGGCGAGTTTTGACGGGGAACAAGGTAGTATTCCCTCCCAAGCCTATCGACATAAACACACGCAGAATCTCACTAAATTGGCGCAACACATAAGGAGCCGTCGGGTCAAACTCTGAAAACGCCTTAGGCCGCCCATCCGAAATGCTAAACACCCTTTGAGCAGGTATGTAGAAAACCTTCTCCTCCGCCTCCTTCACCTTATTCTTCATCAACGAAATGACAGCAGAAGCCTCTCGCCCGTCATAAACTATTTTGGTGTTCTCTCCCCAAACGCCAGCCATACCATTGCCGAAGTACGCCTCCAACAAATAGGAAACGTTACTCTTGCTGATGATATAATTATACTTCCTCAGCGTCTCGACAATAGCTTCCTTGTCTTCCAACAGTTTCAGCAGTTCAAAAAACAGGCTTTTACCCGAAGCTTGCGCGCCGACAAGAATGGTAAGGTCACCAAAATCCACATGAGCCTTGCCTATCGGTCCAAAGTTTTCTACTTTCAGTTCATTCATATCTCAAATGTCAAATGAAGTCTGCAAATATACACTTTCCTTTGCTTCCCTGCAAATTTTCCCCCAAGTTTCTTGCCGTATCGCAGCTGTAGTTATAGTTGTTTCCCTCACCAGCATGTATTTGAGCATAGAATAGGTCAACAATTCAGGGTGAAGATGCTAAGACATAACAAACATTTCTCAATACCGTTTCCCCAAACCTTACATTGCAAACTTTTTCAATTGCCGCAAAGCAATCGTGACGAAAGACACATTAAACAATTTCTCCTTACGCTTGCTCCATTTCTGTATTTCTTGCACCAGGAAATCGATAACAGTCTTTTCATCAGCATCCTGCCACCTCTTCATCTCGGGCCTGTTCTCCAACAGATAATCCACCGTAGAGAGGAGTTCTAACGAATAGTTGGAATAATTGCCACGCAAGAACTGCATCGCCTTATTACAAATATCTCGCAAACTACTATCCTTATAATTATCAACGTATTTCTGAGCCTCCGACGCAGCGTCATCAGTCAGCCAAATATAGTCAAATGGGCGCACGTTCATACCACCCATCCCTTTCACATAGCTACCATTCATATAGTAAAGAACATGAGCCACCTTACCACCTGAATAAGGACCATAATAATAAGGTTTAAAGTCTATGCGAAAGTATCTTTTCGCTCCGAATCGCTGCATAAAGTATATCAGTTTCTCGGCAGCAAAGACAGAAGCAAACTCACCCTCACTATTCATATCGGCGAACATCAACAAAAGCATGGCTCTGGCCGGTGTGAGCTTTACACGCTCCGTTTTCATCCTTTCCACGATGGCATCAGAAGGCTCGTACAAATACACATCACAGTCCACTGTAGATAGTTCCTGCTCCACCATTTGCTTAACCCGTAACCAGTCAAGCCCCCCATTGTGTGAACCAAGAGGCGGAATGGCAATGGGACGGATCTGACGGGACACTCTTCTTCCAAAGACGCACACTCCTCTATATTATACTGCTCACACATATGGTTTCCTTATTATCTATCATCATTTAAAGAATTAAAAGTCGCCTATTACCCAATGACCATCTTTACGTCCTCCTTCACGTTTAAGAACGTGAAAATCTTCTCGCAAAGCCTTTAGTTCGCTTGAAATCTTTCTTGCAGAAAGACCGGTCTTTCTTGCTAAATCTGCTATAGTAGTCTTATTTTCCCTAGATAATATTTTTAAAATAAGAGCCTGAATATCAGACAGTTCTTTCTTGCACTCTTTCTTGCACTCTTTCTTGCATTCTTTCTTGTTATTTTTGCCTACTTGTATTCCCACGCAATCCGACCTACAAGGAATGTCAATCAAAAAATATGTTCGTTCTTCATCTGTTTCGATTGTCGCGCGAGGCGAACCATTTTCCTTCAACTTCTGTTGAATGGTTGGAATACCCGTCGCTCTTCCCTCGGTCAAATCCAATTCCTTCAAGAACTCTCCTAACCGTCGGTTGGTATATCGCCGGGAACGAAGCATACTAGCTTCTTTTATAGCCTGCATAGATATAGTATGGTTGGGGCCTCCAAAGTTGAGAATACTGATTTTATCTGGCTCAATAGTAATCTCAATAGGCTCACGTTCGATATAACTACGGTGATAAAGACTATTCACAACAGCTTCTTCCAAAGCCTGATATGGATAATTGAATTTGACTACTGAACGTTCAGTATCCTCTGGCTTATGGATTTTCTTTTGGATGACGTTTGTCTTGAGATAATTCATAGTGTCACGAATCATCTTTGGCACACAACCTCTTATCGGCGCGACCTCTACCATATTATCAGGGTCTTGCAATCTACCATTAGGAAATATCACTATCTCAACCTGAGTCATTTTGAAAAATTTCTCCGGATGCTCACAAAACATCATTGCAGCGACATTCTTGACCTTGAAACCATCTGGTGCTGTTTCCAACAAATCCATTTGGTCTAAGATTACTTTTAAATTTTCACCAGAAAGGTCTTGGTCAGCCAAGTCACTACCCACTTCAACAAGGAAATCTCTCAACAAAGTTGTTGAAATATCTCTTAAACTTATTTGCTCATTACCACGGTCATCAAATGGAGTACGATTAGCCAAATTTATAAGTTCACGCTCATAATCATCTTTCGGCACGATGCTACTACTATTATAGCGGATATAATAATTGAACTCCTTCTGTTTTGCCGTTATACGGTCTGGCACCTTATACGGTCGGCGTTCTCCTGCCGTGACTTTAATTACAAGAATTGTCTTGCCATCAACCTCTTCTATAAAAAGACGAGGCTGATAATACGGACGGATAAGGTTGTTATAGCCAACCATATCCCTCTCTATCTGTTCGATAGAATCAGGATTCACACCTAAAACTGGACGAACAGCATGTCCATGTACTTCCTTCACTCCTACAACAATATACCCACCACCTGTATCCTCAAAATCATTAGCAAAGGCACAGATGCTACGATATATTGTATTTGGATTCCAACCTTCCTTATATTCAAGCTGATTGCTTTCCACTGCACTTCCACTAAGAAGGCTTTCTATGTTAATTGGCAATGCCATTTTTTCTTTGTTTGAGGTAACGAAAGTATGCTTTGAACTCATGAAATTTTTCAATTCAGAGCTCTTTGTTTTGTTTTCCAAACTGGACATATTATCCATAAAGGATTGTCAATATGCGCCAGCCGAAAAGCAGCACGGAGCACACACTATGAAGACTGCAAATATACACATTCCGTCGCTTCCCTGCAAATTTTCCCCCAAGTTTCTTTGCCATACTTCAGATCATCCGTCAGCTGACAAACTCTAGCCATAAGCCTACACGGTTATGCCAATATAAGCACGAAGCTGCTCGACGCTGGTGTCAGCAGGAAGAATGAGCGTCACGCCATTGGGATAGACCAGTTTTAGATAAGGACTGCGGGAGGGGCGACCATTCGCAGCCACACGCATTTTCTTCGCCTCACTGTCACCGATTACAACCTCGGCGAACTTAGGCTTGCTGTTGTTGAATGTTTTCCTGCCTTGTACCATAATTTGATGTTTTTAAATTCACGGTGCAAAGGTACAAAACTTTTCCTATGTACACAATACGGCTTTCACCAAATAGTTACGTTAGTTTATCCTCCCTTCAGTATCACGCATCCTTATAGGTTGTTGATCTTTAGAAGTTACTGTAACCCTCATCTTGTCTTCGTCTTCTTTTATCGGTTCAATTTTTAACCTTGCACGTGGATTAAGCTTATTAAAAGACGAGAATATCAAGCAATCTTTAACAAAAAAACACAAGAAAGCAAGCCTTTCCTCTTCTGCCAGTTTGTACACCCCTTTTATTAAGTCTGAATCATCGAGCTTTCCATCATGCTTGATGTATAAACACACTTTCAATTCGGTTGCAGTATCATTTGATGCCACGTTAATGTTATAGGTTTTAGGATTATTAGAATAAGAAGCAGCTGGTAACGAGGTTTCGAGAACTTTTTGTATGTTATGCTTTGCTTCCAACAACAAAACATTCGTGTAACCACGCTCATCAAACGTCATCTTTTCAGCCCATCTTTTATATTCCATAAGTTCCAAAGGTGGCAAATGTTTTAACAAATTAAACTTATTTACTAAGTCAACAAATTTGGAGCCTTGTCTTGTCAGACAGTTATAACGAATAAAAACAAGTTCAGAGTCCGATAATTGCGCCCTTAACATTTTCATCAGTTTTATAGAAACTTCCCTTAGGCTATCATCAGAAGACTCCAGTAGTTTAAATGCCCTATATAACGACCTAAAATATATGGGTGAGAAGTCGCGGGTTTGAGAATAAAACATCAAGAATAAGGAAATCGCTTGGTCCTGGTTTTGCTTATCATTACCACTATCTTTAAATTGTTTATACAATTCTATCAAATTATAATGCAAAGCCTCTCTTCCTTGCAATTGTTCTTCTTCATTTTTTGCACTAAAAGTTTTCAACAAGTCATCATATTGCTTTAAAAGATGGAAAAACAAATCATTTAATTGTTGATTTTCATACACTAATGTATTTTTCTCCGAATCTCGTCTCTGCAATTTTAAAGTGTGATAGAGTAGAACAATACTGACAAGAGTGCCTATCGCCCCGCCGATGAAATCTCCAAAATGCCCTACAACCTCTGTATCAAGAACATATTTTTCCCAACAAAAAATTTCCCTACCATGAAGGAATCCAATCGTAAAGCCTAAACTAATCAAAACAGACAAGAGACAAATGGTGTTCACATAAGTGATGCGAGATTTCCATTTATTCTTCAACTCTGCAATCCTTTCTAATTTGACAAATCCTAGCATTTTTAACGATATATCAATTTATTATCATTAATATGGTACGAACTTGACCCACAATAGCCTCACTCTTTATTGTCTTTTATTATTCTCGCGGGATTCCCCGCAATAATCACATTGTCGGGGAACGTGCCACTCACAACACTTCCAGCACCAACCACGACGTTCTTTCCCAATGTCGTACCTTTTAATATAATGGAGTTCGCACCAAGGAAGCAGCCCTCCCCTATCACGACGGGACGCTTTTTCAGAAGATCAAGCCGTTCCACAGGGTAACGCTCACGATAGGCTAAGGGGTGGAAATCGTTGTCTATGATTTTACATCCCGAACCAATATCAGTATTGCGCCCGATGGTAATGCTTTCCATTGAGTAGATGGTACACCCACTCATCCCAACCCCTTCGTTGATGACTATCTTTCCACCGTTTTTTGCCACAATAATGCATCGTTGCGACAATCCAAACATATTACTGAATGGATGGGAGAATATATTTATTTTACGCCCTCCTTTGTTGCTGAAAAGGATATTTGAACCTTTCATAGCGCATACCACGCTGAAGCCCCTAAAATTGATCTGTTTGCGATATATAATGCGGCATTTCAAATACAGCAAGAAAAAGAGCGCACTTCGAATTAACATTTCCATCGTTACATTTATTTACTCCATATCTCAGCAAGTTGCTCCCAAACAATAGGTATAGAATAAGTACTAAGCACTTTTTCTTTTGCCATTTGCCCAAGCCGTTGACCCATTTCCTTATCTCCGACAACAGCCGATAATTTTTGCTCTATTGACTCCACACTTTGCGGAATCAACTCCACGCCACACGGATGATAACTATCAAAGTCAAGCATTTCAGGTATAGCTCCCACCCTAGTTGCCAAAATAGTACAAGAAGAAGCCATACTCTCGAGGATAACATTCGGGAAACCCTCTGTATAACTTGGTAAAACAAAATAACGAGCTGATAGCATCTCATTTATAACTTCGTTATGAGACATGGAACCACGCATTTTTAGCCAAGACCCATCATCTCGTTGTTTAGCTATCTCTAAAAGATCTGCTTTTATAGCCTCATCCACCGTACCCACAATATGTAGCTCTATCTCTGGCACCTTCAAGCAAGCTTTTACAAGTTCATACACACCTTTAGTCACAATCACATGCCCTACAAAGAGAACTTTCCTTTCTACACGCTCTATCACCTCTTTGTGTACAGCTACCTCTTTTATAATAGACTCCGAAAGCGGGTTTGGCACATAGTGAATATTCGTAAATCCCTTTGCTTCAAGGCATAAATAGGAAGACTTGTCCATCACGATAACAGAATCAGCAGCCCTGCAAACCTTCAAGACCATCTTACCTTCCCAATTATTTGCCTTGATGACTTTCGGGATTCGTCCGAAATGGAAATGCACAACGGTCTTTACCCCCTTACGTTTGGCTCTTTTTAGGATATACAAATCCTTAAAAAGGCTCAACTCTGCGCTCGTACACAGGTGAAGCACATCTACTCCACCCTCATCAATACGAGCAAAAGCATTTCTGATTGCCCCCCAATAGTCTTTAAGGCCAAGAGAGAGGCGTTTAATCGCACTATCGGTTTCTTTCACACGATATTTACGGTCGAAGGAAACGGGTGTTATTGCGATGGAAGACTCTATCTTACTGTAATAATGTAAAATATTATTTGCCCATATCACTATTCCCCCAGAAACCACTTCTGGAGACTGCAAATAGGGAGTACAAAGTAAAACATTAGTCATGACTCAATTATTTTTACATAAGCATCAACAAAAACATCCTTAGACAACTTGCCAAGAGCTATTTGTCGACTGTTCTTCTGATATTTTTCAAACTCAAGAGAAGATATATACAAGAGCTGTGAAATTTTATTTGCCATGTCATTCGGATTATTCGGATCGAAAAGGACACCATTGCAACCAGGCTTCACATAAATATAATTATCACACACATCGCTGCAGGCAACTGGCAGTCCTGTGGAGATTGCTTCACATATTACATTAGGCGTACCTTCGTAGAATGATGGAAGACAAAACAGATCTGCGTTATGGTACACATTTTTTATCTGCTTGGTTTTATCTTTCAACTCAATATAATCTTGAATGCCATATTCTTGTATTTTTTGCAGGCTTTCGTTGTAGTAATCCATATCAATATTACTTTTCCCATACCATGACACATGGAACCTACTGTTTCTATCTACAAGCTTCTTTACTGCTTCTATAAAACCCAACGTATTCTTAGAACTCCATATTGTAGCGGCAATTACGATCTCGGGAACCTTGCGCTTTTTACGCTCAATAAAGGAGAAATAATCAAGATCCACAAAGTTGGTTATTGTTTTTAGCTTCTTTTGCATCCATGGATAATGGCTTGTTAGATAATTCTCTTGCGCATAACTGTTGGGAACGATTGCGTCTGCCCAACGATAAAGGAAGAAGCGCACACGTTCGTTCATTCCAACTGCTTGCGTCGTATTTCGTTCGCTCACTATCAAACGAAACTTACAGCCAGTAACCTTAGCTATACAAGCAAGTAAAGAAGGCGTCTCTTGATAAGATACCACCCAATCGGGTCTTTCTTTTTTTAGGAATGTACGCACTGCCCAAATACGCGTCTTTTTATTACTACCATTTGGTATTACAAGATTACGAACGCCTGCATCGTCTAATTGCTTCTTGTAAAAATCTATATTGTGATATGTGGCGACAGTCACATTATAGTCTTTTTCCTTAAGCATTATCGCCAAACCTACCAATTGACGCTGCGCTCCTCCCGCCCCAAGACAATCTGTAAATAAAATAATCTTCTTCATCGTGAATTTATGCTTTTTTGTACAATCTGCATTTATTGAGTTGATTCAGTTTAAAATTTAAAAAGCCCAATAACAGAGAGAGTGAGACTTCCATACTTTGTATAGACATACTAAACAGGGTCTTAGAAAAAGCTATAAAAAACAACACCAAATATGCGATGAAATAGTTTTTAGAAAAGAGGGCCTTTGAGGAAAATGCATCCCTAAGTAGGCGAAAATAAAATCCAAGAAGAATAAGCCCTCCAACCAGTCCATTATTACAAAGGGTTTCCAACCAATCTTGATGAGCATAATCTCCAGCTACTGACCAAGTTCCATCAGCTCCTCTTCCAAATAACATATAAAACAAATTGGGTTCATTTATGATACCAGCCCAAAGAGTTTCATAAATTTCGTCTCTTCCACTTGAATCTCCTGATAAAGTCTGCTCCACTCTATATGCAAAATAGCCCCCCTCAGCCATCATATTTGATACAACTGCAACAGTAGTCACAACAAGTACAACGGCAAACAACAAAGACCAGATCTTATGTTTGGAATCTTTAGAAAACAGATTAGACCAAATAAGTGCAATTACTGCTAAAGAGCCTATGACAATAGCCCCTCGCTTCATACAAATGATGATATACAGCATTGTGATAGCAAGTAAGGTATACTGAATAAGAGGCTTCGAGGTGAAAAAGAAAAATAAAGGAATAATAGACAAGAAAGTATATCCCATATTATTTGTTACTTCTTCTCTATCAGAAGCCAACATAATTTGGTCTTGTTGGTAATAAAACTGAGGGATTAGGGACAACAATAAGACCATTGCATACACACGAATTCGACTTGCTGTTATATACCCTACGCTTGCATATTGGAAAAACACATATATTCGTAGCAAGGAGCGTAATGAAGATTGAAGATATATATACTTTGCTGGTAGATTGGGAATATGCTCAAGTAATGGGTTTCCAAAAATAATGAGAATTCCTCCATACAAGCAGTACATGAAAACCAAAACAGAGGTAGCTTTCAAGAGCTTTGTTTGTCGCGCGGGAACTGCAATATAGCGCATGAAAACCACCAAACCCCATATTATAATAATCAACTGAAGCATTTGATTGAACGCTCCCGAAGGATATAACAAGCCTTGCATCGAATATAAAAGATTCAATGCCAAATACACATCACACCTATTTAGTTTTTTTAAACCGAACATGAATATCTTCAACTACAAAAAACAAATTCTACCCACTTTACCACCTATTACTTAGCTTTTTGAAAGATTATAGTTTCTCATTTAGAATTTGAAGGCAACACTATTTTGCTCCCAAAAAACAAATCAGCTTCGGGTAACCGATTGGCATCATACCCAGAGGCTGGAAAGAACGTATATTCTCCAAAATAGATCTTTCCATTCACATCATAGAAATCCATTCTTACAAACGGGAATCCCTTTGACATTTCAGAAGCCAATCTGAACATTTCATCAACACCTTCAGGCTTTGGAAGAGTAAAGTCTGCAGGAGCTTCCTTACCACGCTTATTATAACGACAAAGTTTCCAATCCTTATCAAAGAAATAGAATTTGGCAGCACCTACCTGACGGTCAATACACAAAAGAACGCAATCAGCATTTCCATCAAAACAATAAAACTTGTAATCAACCAAATCAGCCCCAAGATATGCCTCTGCAAATATTTTTTTCTCCATATCCTTATAAGGCCACTCACGAAAGGCTCGATAAACATCTGCTTTCAGAGATTTTTCAAGGATTGTTTTCGCTTCTGCTTTATTGAGTTTCGACTTGTCTTGAACTACAACAACGCCAGTATTACCTCCACTATGATTGGTCTTTAGTACAAATTGATTCGGCAATTTATCGAAATCAATTTCATCAAAACTGTCCCAAACACCAAGAAGGGGCACAACATATTTTTCGCCGATTTTTTTTGCAACAATGTCCTTCACCTTCACCTTATCCACAAGATCTCTGTATTCCTCTTTGCGGTTGTATAATTTAAGCCATTGAAGCTTTTCGTTCATCGTTTTTGGATTCTTAAGATCCAGCTTCTTTCCCATTTCCAAACGATAATACATCTCGATTTGAAACTTATCAGGAAAGAGTCTTCCTCCACGGCGAAGGATGCCTTTCAATATTCTATTTATTGTATTCATTTTTACTTATTTTTTAAATGAAGCATATTTCCCAACTTTTCGTTGAACTCTTCGGGATGATACGGCGTAAGACCTCCTCCTGGATAAAATGTGAGTTCCGCTACATACAATTTGTTTGGAGTATCAAAAAAGTCCACCCTAATAAATGGAAATCCTTGACACAGTTTGAATGCTATTTCCTTCATCTCATCGAAATGGAGAGGCTTAGGTATAAAATCCTTACGGTGATTGCCGTACTGGACGTCCATTTGTCCCCATTCTAAATCATAAAACGAGATTGGATAGAACTCGTCTTGGAAATGCTCTGTTGCGGCATAGATACAATAAGGCTTTCCATCAAAACAAAAGAACTTGTAGTCGTACAATTGATCTTTTACAGACTCCATATACTCCTCTGCAAGGATTCGGGGAACCGCCTTGTAATATGCTGAACAGAAGGAATGGATTAAGAGGTTCTTAGGCCGCAGCCATTCTTTCACTTCATCGCATAGTTCCTCAAGATCTGTTTTGGATTTCTCTATTACTTTTATATACTTTCCGTCCGATTGAAGCGTTGACTTCAAACAAAACTTCTCAGGCAAAGAATCCCAGGCATTTCTAAAATCATTCACATTCGTCCACGCCCCATACATTGGTATCGTAAAACCATCTCCAAGCTTCTCTTTGATCAATTGCTTGAAGAGGTATTTGTCAACATATCTAACAATGTCCTGACGTTTGAAGCGGGTTTTCTGCCACTGTATCTTTTCAGTAAACGTACGAGGTGTGTCGAGATCAAAAGTATAGCCTTGCTTTTGTTTGTACAATTGCATATTGGCATATTCGAGTAAACAGATAGGCCAATGATTCTTCGTGACACCTAACCTTACTAAGATTCGGCAAATTATATCCTTTATTTCCATTTATAATACGTATATGATGTAAATTATTTACCATTTGCAAAATCGCTCAGATAAGCGAAACGTTCAGTGAGCTTACCATCTCTAAGTATAGTAGAACGATCTATCACCGGCGATTGCTTTCCTTCAAGTAAGGGAGTAAAGACATGCTTGATCAGCATTTCTCCAAAGTATTCGCTTGTGTCTCGCGGCAGAGCATTGGGACACGTATCTACAGCCATCACGCTAATGTTGTTGGCATTAGAGAACGCTGCTTCTTCGGTCTTTGTGACGGGATTATAATCATAATACGGGTCGGCATGCGTTGATGAGCGCAGGGTAGAATGAATACTTCCCATAATGTCACAGGTAATGTCTCCTATCATTTTTATCCTAAGTTCCTCATCTTGTAGTTCTTCAGAGGAAAGATATACAGGAGCGTCAGCTGCCCAATAGTGCGCACATATAAGGACATCAGTAGCTCTTGCCCAACGCATGAAATCACTCTTATAATTCTGTGGGTTGGCCCTAAAATCCATAGAGTCAAAAGGTTGATTATCAATCCTTTTTACCAAAGCATCAGCTTTTGCCACAGCAAAAGAAATAGTATCAAGCTCTTTTGAAGACAGGTATTCGTCCTCGTTTAATTGTCTCGCCTTGATATAATTCAAAACATATTGAGCACCTTGTGATACCCTACCATTGCCAGTAACAAGCAACTTGACTGCAGGTAGAGAGACGCTGCACAAATTGCCTAGCAACTCCTCAAGTGTAAAACGAATATCCGGCTTTGGCAAAGAATACAACTTGGTCCTTAAGCCATAACCTCTTAATGTGTAGTAAACTCCAACAGCTCCAGCCCACCATCCAAATGCACAAACTCTTTGGTTGTCATCATCTACAAGATACTCATAATCAGAGAAAGTCAATTTCTTCTCTATCATGGCTTGAATCAACGGACGGTTATATGACTGCATTTTTGCAATATGCCCAAAAAACACATAGTGTTTGCCTGGAATTAAAGTCGGGATACTTGCCTCTTTAATGCCAAACAACACATCACAGTCAGACAAATCGTCAACTACTTCAACCCTATGTTGGCGATACTCCTCATCCGTATAAGCTCTTATATCACTTGATTGCACAACGATGCGGTGATTGGGATACCGTTCATTTAGCAATGCAACCTGACTTGGAGTTAACGCAACCCTGTTGTCAACAGGATCCTTTGTTTCTTTAATGATACCTATTTTCATAATGATGTTAATTATTGTGCGTTAGTGCGAAAAGAAGCTTGTCATAATGCGCCTCACACATAATATGGTTAAGAATACTATACTTTTTTGTACCCCTAATTATCTTGGGCAATAAACCCATACTATACAATTTCATCAAAACACGTCCCTTGTAAGGCTCAAGAAGGGAATGTTCATAAGAAGCAACCTTCATATAGTAAATATTAACCTCTTCTTGCAGTTTTTCTTTACTACTTATTACCTCATTTATCTTCTTTATCTCGTCAGTAAAAGCACTTTCTTCCAACAACTTAATTTGAGGTTCTTCGGCATACTGATAATAAGGGATGATACGACTATGAACTGATTGGCCAAAATCTATTTCCGCCATATAACCATAGTTCCACGGACGTTTGGATACAGTTTTTTCAAGATCAAAGCCAAAATTGCCTAGTCCATAAAAGATAGGCTTTTCATTATATACCTCATACCCAGAATAACAATGCTGATGGTGGTTGACAACGGCATCTGCTCCAGCATCGATAAAGAAGCGATAGGTTTCAACCATTCGAGGAGAAGGCAACTGGAACATTTCGTGTCCACCATGTACTATTACAAGCACATGGTCAGCCTTATCCTTAGCTTTCTGAATAGCATAATACTGACGTACGGGATTAAGAGGGTTGGCGCCAGCTGATGTTTCTGTTGCAATAGAAAACTCATGTTCACAACAGTTGATGACAGCAATGGTTTTTCCGCTTTTTTTTATATAAAGTATTTCTTCTGCATCCTTCAAGCAATTACCTACACCGACAACATCAAGTCCTTGTTTTTTGCAACACGCTACAGATTTATGTAATCCCTCGCTCCCAAAATCAAGGATATGGTTATTTGCCATTGTTACACCTGTGAAGCCTGCAAATTTGATAGCTCCTGCAGCCTCGGGAGTACAATGAAGATTTGGTCCACATTTAGGAATCGGCTTATAGGTATCTTCTACTATAGGACTCTCAAAGTTGACAAACGAGAAATCCACAGATTTTATCACTTCACGAAGATTCTCTGGGAAAACATCCGAATACCGCTTTCCCTCTATCTGCTTCGCGAGTCTTGCCTGTGGGGCAAAATCTCCTGCTACAAGTACTTTCATTTTCTTTTCAACATTTTCTTTAAATTAAAGCATATACTCCTTTCTTCTGGGAATAGCAGAATAACAGCAAAGTAAATGCAAACACAAATTACCACATATAATAACTGGATGAAGATGCTCTCGGATGAAGGAAACAATAATATCAGAAGCATTAAAGATGCTGCTATTACAGACGGAAGTATATTAGTAAGCATCTTAAGAACGTTCATCTTGACAACTACTGCCATTATTATCAACTGGACAAGCACAAGCTCCAAGCGCACGAAAGATCTTGCTACATATAATGCTTCAAAGCCCTCTTTCACAAAAAACAATAGCACGGGCCAAAGAACTATTATGTGAAGCCATTGAGCTAATACAGACAGTTTTGGCTTACCTATAGAACGGTACACTTCACTTGAATAATGAGCAAGAACAATAGATATCGCACTCGTCAAGCCCCATAAGCCTATGAACGGAGAAGCTTCCATCCATTGACTACCCAGAAGTATTTGGGTTATAAGATCGCTAAAAAGGAATATACCAATCCCTATTGGAATGATTAGAATGCCAACAAGTTTCTGAAATCTAAAAAACATTTCATTAAACTGATCTCTGTCATTTTGCAATCTCGAGAGTGAAGAGAACAGGACGGGAGTAGTCGCAGCGGTTATTATTGAGGTTATCTGCCCCACCGTACTCATAGACGTTCTATACAATCCAAGGCAGTGCTGACTTAACATGGTACCGACGATAAAAATATCTACGTACGATGTCAGCCATATACTGATGGCTTCAAGCATTGACCACATTGTAAAGGAAAACATTTCCTTAAACAACTGGATGTTATAATACCAACGAGGTTTCCATTTAGACTTAATAGTCAATATTAAAGCATTGGTAAAATTCAAAGCTATCATTCCTATAATAAGAGACCAGTAACTTCTGGTAGCAAAAGCCAATGGCACCGTCACTATCAAAGGAATGAGAATACCTATAATTCTGACCCAAAAGAGAGTTTTAAAATCCAAATCTCTCCTAAACAAAGCCATCTGAATACTCGAGAAAGCCTCCATAGGTATACATATACAAGACACGGCTATAACAATCCCTTCACCGTCACAACCAACAAGTCGAGCTATAGGATTGGCAAAAATACTGATTCCTGCCCAGATAGCCAACGACATTATGAGGTTTGACCAAAATGCTACCGCGGTAGATTTGAACTTCTCATCGTCATCTTTGAATTCATGTTGAACAATATATTTTTGGAAACCTGCATCAGTAAAAATTTCTGCAAAAGAAATGACCATCTGAGCAGTTACCATTACTCCAAAAGCGTCAGGCGTAAGTAGGCGCGCAAGAACCATTGTAGTAATTGGTGCTACAAGTTTTGCAGCAATCTCCGTTAAGCCAGACCATTTGGTGGCAGTCGCCACCTTCGTATTTAGTGATTTACTTGACATCTATAAATCTATGCACAAGTGAATAGTGCACACTCCATTTAAAACAAAAACTCTCTATATTAAGATTCCCTTGCATAAGCAGTTAAGCGAGGGTCTATTTCTGGTTTTTCCAAGGTTTTGAAGACACAAATTTGTATTTAACACAATCATTAAATGAATCATAGAAGGGCGCCATCTCATCCACACAGTTACTATACTCTTTAAACACATGAGTCCCATCTAACAAACAAATACAATTGGCAGCAGATTTATTCTGTATATACTGATACTTGTTAATAGCCAATACGTGTCTCACATTGTCATCAATATACACTTTAAAATCATTATAACTTTCTAATTCAGGATACTTTCCTTTTTCTATATATACTAACTTACCCCCATGACGCTGCTGTTGTTTTAATATATCAAGAAGATGCTGAAGGAAGTCATTCGTTATTTTTTCTTTATCCATATTATTTAGTTTTGGGTTTAATGTGTTGTCACATCTGTTTTTTTTGATAGGATTTATACCACTCTGCAAAGTGTCTCAATCCTTCCCTCAGACTTGTATTCGGCTTGAAGCCAAAGTCTTGCTCCAGAGGTATTGTGTCGGCGTAGGTGACGGGGACGTCACCAGGCTGCATCGGAACGAGTTCCTTATGGGCCTCAAAGTCGTAGTCTGTGGGTAGCACGCCAGCGCGCACCAATTCTTCTTGGAGAATCGTGACGAAGTCGAGGAGATTCTCGGGGGAATTGTTACCGATATTATATACCTTGTATGGCGGAATGGGAAGACCGTCCTCGCCGTTCTGCTTCTCGGGGGCATGCTGCATAATGCGGACCACTCCTTCCACAATGTCATCTACAAAAGTAAAGTCGCGCTTGCAGTTGCCGTAGTTGAAGATCTTGATGGTCTCGCCCTTGACCAATTTGTTGGTGAAGCCAAAGTAGGCCATGTCGGGACGACCTGCAGGGCCATAGACGGTAAAGAAACGCAAACCTGTTGACGGGATGTTATACAGCTTACTGTAGGCGTGCGCCATCAGCTCGTTGCTCTTCTTCGTAGCAGCATAGAGGGATACAGGATTGTCCACCTTGTCGTCTGTGGAGTACGGCACCTTCTTGTTGCTGCCATAGACCGAGGAGGATGAGGCATAGACCAAATGCTCGACCTCGTGGTGGCGACATGCCTCCAGAATATTGTAGAAACCGATAAGGTTGCTCTGAATGTAAGCATCGGGATTGGTGATGCTGTAGCGGACTCCTGCCTGAGCAGCGAGGTTCACAACAACGGCAATCTTGTTTTCCGTGAAGATTTTCTCTACTGCGTCTTTGTCTGCGATGGAGGCGTGGACAAAAGTCCAATCCCCATGCAAGGCTTCGATTTCTTTTAGACGCTCATACTTGATGTTGACATCATAGTAGTCTGTAATTGAATCGATTCCAATTACATTGATGTTCTTGACATCGTGGAAGAGTCGCTTGACGAGGTTGCTGCCAATAAAACCAGCAGCGCCCGTCACGAGGACGGTTTTGCCCTCGAGATTTATGTTATACTTTACCATGTTTTCTGTTTATGTTTATAGAGGTTATACGTTTAATTCGGAGTCTCGGCACAGGGCCGAGAGACGTTGAGGGTATGGTTGGCAGGCAAGCTGCCAAGGGGGTTCACATTAATCGACGTTAATCGAACATTAATCGGTCATTAATAAGAAGCAATCCATTTCTGTAAAGACCCTGAAGGCTGGAATACTACATACCTTTTCTCACTATGACAAAGATCTAGCAAGCTTGCAATGCCTATAATTAATCGAAAATGTTCCAAATCTTCGCCGGTGTAGATGAATCAATGTTTAAAAATTGGCAGCAAAGTTATACCTTTCAATATTGAGCCCTAATTTGAGTGCTTACTTGAACTCAGAAACCTATTGTAGAAAGCAGTTTTAAAGGAGAATTAACGGTTTTCTCGAACAGAAGTTAAATTACATATTCTTTGAAATAAAGGCTCTTTCACTAATGCTCTGTCATCTAAATAAACCCAAAATGTGTTTGCCATTTCAGCTTCATTCATATCCACTTTTTTATGCTTACATACGGAGAGGTATAAAACTTTCATATAATCATGCCCTTTTATCTCTAATCTTATATCATCAATAGGAGCATTTACTTTTTCTATTATTTCTTCATATAAAGTATCAGAGCTATTATCGATTTTATTAACCTGAACTACTTTCTTTATATAGCTTTCTAGATCAAACTGACATTTATTACATTTTTTATCATATAAAAAATCCTTTTTAATATCAACCATAGAACCATTGATACTTTCCAGATAAGCTCTAATATAAAATAAAGATCGACACACGTGACCAATCGAGTTAATGAATTTTCCAAAATCGATGTCAGAAGTGATTCTAAAGGTGTTTTTAAGCAAAGCAGCTATATAGTCACGTGAAAAAAGATACATTTCCATAGAATTGTAATCAGTATATGAAAAATATTTACCAGACTTTATGTGATCATTCACAAAATCCAAATCTCTATCTATAATACCAAGGAAATGACATTTTCCTAACTCTTCTTCCACCTTTAATGCTAAAAATGCAACCTTCTCTTTATTACTGTCCTTCGGGGCATTAAGTTCAGAAGAGGGCATGTGGGCAAAGATTTCACTAAAATCTACACAATCTATATCAAAAACACTTATATCATTTATTTTCTGCTTTTTTAGAAAAGTGTCTATTACTAATTTATCAGACAAACCTTCAACATAAATATTTTTGGTAGATGGTTCTAACTTGCAAATAGAAATAATTTCCTCTACTGTTCTTTTCTCGAATAAACACATATCTTTATTCTATATCTTGTAATCGTACTACATTACCCATGTGTTTTGACAGTATTTCAAAAGAATGAGTTGCAATAATAAATTGTGCATGATTACCACTAACAAAATAATTCAACGTATTCATAAGCATACGTTGCCACTTAATATTAAGAGATATTTCTGGTTCATCTATTAAAATGAAAGAGCACTTAGAACTATTTCTTATTACTTTACTAAACAATATAAGCAACTGCTTTTCACCAGATGACAAGCACTCAAAAGAAACATTCTCACCATTTTTGACATGCTGTATTGAAAAACCATCAGCAACAGAAAAAGATATTGTCTTTTCATGAAAATAATTTGATAAACTTTCTAACATGTATGAAAGAATCTCCATCAGATCATTCAAAGCCATCATCTTATTGTTAAGCGTCTCAATATACGGAGTGAGTATTGCTTGAACTACTCCTATCTTAGATTTCTGTGTTTTGTCTATTTCTTGTAGCAAATATTTATAATCTGTTTCATTAAGAAAACCCATATCAACATAAGGTTTAGCTTTCTGCGCTATAACATCAAGTTCTTTCTTAATATCTTCCAATGACTTTTCATTTTCTTCTGTAGAATGATTTACAGAAAATTGTTCTATAAGTTTAGCATATATATTAGAAGTACCTTCCTCTCCTTTTTTTGAAGCAGACAAAGCTCTGTTTATAAGCCATTCGTGTAATAGAAGTATTTCATGTTCAACTTTATCTTCACGCTTTTCTATATGTCTTATTCTCATTCTACTATTATGCGCCTCAAATTCTTCTATGGTTGTATGTTCCATACCGTCCAATTCTTTCCTTCGGTCTGAAATATAAAGAATATCTTCATCCTTAAGAACATCTAATAATGCACAGTATTGCTTTTCAACCTTTGAATTCCATTCCCTAATGTACCATTTTTCATCATCTCTACGAGTTACTAAAGCAAAATTATCAGATTTATCCTTAATATCATATTCTATTGAATATTTACCCAACCAATTAAAATCAGCATTTTCCCTAAAGGCCTTAATATAACTGCCATCCGTAAAACTTATCAAGAAAGACTCAAAAGCAATATTTGCAAGTTCTGACTTATGTCCATTCCTTTCTTTGTTGGATAAAAGATAATTGATCATACGCAATATGGTTGATTTGCCAGTACCATTGTCACCATAAAGTATCATTAAATTATCATATGTTACGACACTTGATGTATACTGTAAATCATAATTATATACACCAAATAGTTTTCTAACCTCAATCTTTGATATTTTTAGTTTACCCATAATTATATAAAAAAACTCTATTGGGGGATTCCCTTTTGTACCTACAATCTTGCAAAAACTATTATATAGTTTGCCACAAAGAACTCTTTAGCACGACAGTGGAACCCAATAGCTGTCGTGAAAGAGATCCTCTTCTGCATCATGTCGTTTATTGGGTCTATCTTTTCGGATAGCTGGTTGTTCAGGGTTGAAGCCATAGCCTCCTGTTCCTCTATTCGTTTTTCGCGAGATAGAAGTTCTTTGCGAAGCTGCTGATTTTCGGTTGCCCAGTCATGCGATTGCACATGAATGTAAACCACCAATACAGCGTCCCCACTATTTATCAGCGAGTTAGCCGTACCTGTATTTTGAATAAAGTTTTGATTTTCTAAAATTTAACCATCA
>OIWK01001285.1_pt1 | contig 24352 bp, 19 predicted proteins | sample 1587401 | NCBI WGS metagenome assembly OIWK01 (sample SAMEA3888911, study PRJEB22519) | human gut metagenome | biome: human gut; feature: human-associated habitat; material: faeces | place: Denmark | collected 2009 | reverse complement strand
TTTTGGGTGAGAGTTTTTTCGATTTTTTGTACCTATATAAGTGAAAGGGTTTTTATCACAATTCCAGACAAACCGGAAAGGGGGGCAAACGATATGTACGATACCTGCAAGACGGGTCGCACTCGTCAAGCAGCGGGTGCGGGAAAACACCCGCCGGAGGCAGCGGCGCGAGGCAATAAGCCTCTCCGCTTTCTGCCTGATGTTATTCACGGCACTTGCCGGGGCGGCGGACGCACTTATAGTGCGGGGACAGACCGCCGCATGGGGCGTGTTCGGCACGAGGCTGCTGCGGGAGGACGCAGGCGGCTATGTGCTGGTGGCCGTCGTCTCCTTTGCCGCGGCGGCGGCGATCACCGCGCTGTGCATTCGGCTCAGAAACAGGGAAAATCAGAAAAAAGGCGGGACAAACAAGCCCGCCCGATACGAACAGGAGGAGAAAAGCCAATGAAGAAACGAATACTCAGCATACTGCTCGTCTGCTGCATGGTGCTGACGCTGCTGCCGACGACCGCGTTTGCGGCGGAGGTAGAGACCGGCGCACGTGCATCGAACCCGGGCGGTCTGTGCGAACACCACCCGGAGCATGACGAGGCCTGCGGCTATACCGAAGGGACAGCGGAAATTCCCTGTTCCCATGAACACACGGAGGAATGTCATAGTCTCATAACCCGGTGCGTCCATGCGCATACGGCGGAATGCTACACGGCGGAAAGCGTGTCGGAGAATGCCGACGGCTTATCGGAGGCAGAGAACGCAGCACCGACGGAATGCGTTCACGCGTGCACCGAGGAAAGCGGCTGTATCCTTCAAACATCAGACTGCAAGCACGCGCATGACAAGGATTGCGGCTATGCACCGGCTTCCATGGGGAAGCCCTGCACCTATTTATGTGAGATTTGCGATTCCAAGGACGGAAAAACGCCAATGCCTCTGCTCGGGGCAGCCCGTCCCGCTGCCACCCAATACACCTATACGCTGCATTACGATGCCAACGGCGGCAGCGGCGCGCCGCCAAGTCAGAGCGTGGACAGTTCGGAATTTCATGTATGGGTTCCCATATCAGAAATAATTCCAACCCGTGACGGATATACCTTCATGGGTTGGGCGAATTCTCGGACTGGTAAGCCGATATATGGCGGAAACGGCGGTTATACCAGTTGCCTGGTAGTACATGGGTATGATATGAGCACAACCATCTATGCCATATGGGAGGTGCACAATCATAGCTGGGGCGAATGGACCTCCAACGGCAACGGAACGCACACACGCACCTGCATCACGGACAGCAGCCATACCGAAACCGGCAACTGCTCCGGCGGCAAGGCCACCAGCACGGAGAAGGCCATTTGCGAAACCTGTCATACGGCCTACGGAGAGCTTTTGCCGCTCACCAAAACGGTCATCACCACCCCGCCCAAGCTGCCCTCTGAGGGGTACGTCGGCGATCAGTACTTTGATAAGGATCTTGATGGCGGCGAAGCAAAGGTCGAGGGGACGGACATCGTTGTTCCCGGCTCGTTCCGCTTCAAGCACAATTGGGGCGGCGCAGTACACCTGGGCGTAAACCGCATGGAAATCCTCTTTACCCCCGACGATACGGAGACATACGCCACGGCGGAATGTATCGTCACCGTGACGGGGCTTAAGTACACGATCACAAGTGTCATAGAGAAAGTCATCAACAACATGCCGTTGGGTACGACGTTTGAGGATCTGTGGCTTCCTTTCTACGTCGATGTAAAAACCAACACCGGCGATATCTTCTATTCCATCCCCGTGACATGGGACGGCTCCTCCTATGACCCGAACAAATATGGCGAGCAAATCATTACCGGCCAGCTGGATGTTGAAGGGAGCTTCTACGAGGATGAGCTGGAGCCGACAAGCACGGTCAAGGCCATTGCCAGAATCACGCTCATTGGCGACGAGCCCATTGTGCCAACGCTGGATCCGCCCACCTACTCCAGACGGATATACAGCGGTGACTTTTGCCAGCTTGCCTTTTCCGACGAGTATCTTTCCGGCGGAACGGCCACGGCAGACGGCGAAACGGTTCCCGGCGTGTTCACTCTGAACGAGGAGCAGGAATTATACGGCTACTGGCGGAGAGATGGCGGGCTTGTTCAGGTGGGACCGCTAGCGCTCAAGGTCACCTTCACACCCGATGACCTGCAGAAGTACACCACGGCGGAATGTACCGTCAACGTGGACGTCATTCCCCGCAAATTCAGGCAAGCCAATACATCGTATATTGACAATAAAAAGATCGGAACAGCCTTTGAGGATCTCGGTCTGCCGAACGCGTTCTATTTCTTCGCGGAGGCCGATGAACCAAACCACGAGGGAAGCGGGCTGAACGGCAATGTGCCCGGTATCATCAAGTGGGACGGTTCAAACTACGACCCCAATTCTTATGAGGAGCAGACCATCTACGGCGAGGTCAACCGCGCCGAATTTGAGAAGTATTACATCGTACCCGAGGGCGCCGACCTAAGAGGCGTGGTAAAGGTCACGCTGCAGGCAGACCCGGTGGAGACGGAGATCACGCAGCTGCCTGTCTTCCGGTGGAAAAACGGCGATTTTACGCTGCCCGACAATACCATGTTCGTCAATCGGATCTTCGAGATGGGAGCCACAGGCGGGGGAAGCGCCAATCTTGCGGACGGCGTGGCAAGGGTCAAGGGAACGGATACCGTCGTCCCCGGCACGTTCTCCTTCAAGGAGGGTACGTCCGGATGGTTTGACGAGCTGGGCGAGAACGTTGTGACGGTGGTATTCACGCCGACTGACCAGCACGGCTACAGGACGGCGGAGACAACGATCAAGGTCAACGTCATCAAAAATACCTTCAAGCGTTGCGAGGAGCCGGATCCCATTACGGAGAAGAAACTCGGTACGACCTTTGCAGGGCTTAACCTGCCGGAAATTGTGGTCGTCGAGGCCATCGACGGTCTCAGGGTTGGCATGGAGGTTTCGTGGGAGGAATCGTCCTATGACGCGCAGTCCACGGCTTGGCAGACCATCCCCGGTACGCTGGTATTCGACGCTAACGACGAGCACAGGTATCAGCAGCCGGAGCCTGCGGTAACAGCCGCGATCCGGGTGAAGCTCCTAGGTTCGGAGGATGCGCCGGCGATTACTACCACGACTCTGCCCGGCGGCACGGTCGGCACGCCGTACCACCATCAGCTTCAGGCAACTGGGGGAGGCTTCATTCTGTGGGAGCTTTTCAGTGGCGAGCTGCCCAAGGGTCTGACGCTGAAACAAACCACCGGCGAGATCAGCGGCACGCCCACTGCGGAAGGAACCGCCCAATTTACCGTTCGAGCTCTCAACAGCGTGGGCAACGATAAGAAGGAGCTGTCTATTACGATAACCAACGCCCCCGCCGCCGAGCACACCATCACCGTCACCACAGCGGGCGGCGGAACGGCTTCTGCAAGCTCCACCTCGGCGACAGCCGGAACAGAAATCACCCTGACTGCCACGCCAAACACCGGCTATCACTTCAAGGAGTGGCAGGTCGAATCTCCGGCAGGACTTGTAATCACCAACAACAAGTTCACCATGCCGGACAGCAATGTGGCGATCAAAGCTATCTTCGAGGAGGATTCACCTTTTGCACCCACCAAGCATACCGTCACCGTGAAAACGGACGGCAACGGAATAGCTTTCGCATCTCCCTTATTGGCCGTGGCTGGTACGGAGATCACCCTGACCGCCATGCCCAAAAAGGGCTACCACTTCAAGGAGTGGCAAGTCATCAGCGGCGGCGTGGCCATCGAGAACAATAAGTTCCTCATGCTGGACAGCAATGTGGAGGTCAAGGCTGTCTTCGAGAAGGACGCGCCGCCTGCACCCACCGATCCCGGCAAGCCCAGCATCAGCGTCACCGGAGCCTACACCTACAATGGCTCCGAGCATACCGCAACCGTGAGCGGTTATAATCCCGCCACAATGGACATCGCAGGCAACACCGCCACAGACGCAGGCGATTACACCGTTCGCGTCACATCCAAGACCGACAGATGGGCGGACGGCAGCACTGGGGCCGTGACCGCAGCGTGGAGCATCGGCAAAGCCACGCAGGAAGCGCCTAACGACTTGATCGGTGTCGCGCCCACTACCGAGGGCGGCAGCGACGGCAAGATCACCGGCGTGGATGCAACGATGGAATACCGTGCGGAGAGCGAGACTATCTACACCACCTGCACCGGTATCGAGATTGAAAACCTGCCTGCCGGCAATTATTTCGTCCGCTATGCGGAGGATCACAACCACTTTGCCAGCCCCGATGCGGAGGTCACAGTGGGTGAGGGTACGCCGCTTGCGGATTGTACGATCACCTTCAACGCAAGCGGCGGCAGCGGCAGCATGGATTCCGTGACCGTCAATGCAGGGACAATTTACATCCTGCCCGCCTGCGGCTTCACTGCTCCCGCCGATCAGGAGTTTAAGGCTTGGGAGATCGGCGGCACGGAGTACAAGGTGGGAGATTCCTACACCGTGCTCGTGGATACCGAAATCAAGGCGCTGTGGGAAAACAGCGTTATTACCCCCACCACCTACACCGTCACCGTCAGTAATGACGGAAACGGCACGGCTTCCGCCTCTCATGCAAAGGCTGCGGCCGGCACGGAGATCACCCTGACCGCTACGCCCCAAATCGGCTACCACTTCAAGGGGTGGCAGGTCGAATCTCCAGCAGGACTTGTAATCACCAACAACAAGTTCACCATGCCGGACGGCAATGTTGATGTCAAGGCCATCTTCGAGAAGGACGCACCTCCTGCGCCCACCGAGTTCATCGTCACCTTTGACGGCAACGGTGGTACGCCCTCTGTCGGCAGCATGACCACCACCGATCGGAAGCTGACCTCTCTGCCCAGCGCCTCCCGAAGCGGCAGTTACAGCTTCTACGGCTGGTACACCGAAAAGAGCGGCGGAACAAAGATCACGACGGATACCGTATTCCATGCAAATGCCACCGTCTACGCCCACTGGACCTACACCGGCGGCGGTGGCGGTGACTACAATCCACCCGTCACCTACTACACGCTGCGCTTTGAAACAGGCGGCGGCAGTGATATTCCCAGCGTGCAGGGAACGTACAATACCTACATTGACCTGACAAAGTACGTCCCGACCTGGCGTGGACATGCCTTTATCGGCTGGTACAGCGAACGCAGCCTGACGAACAAGGTTTCCGGTGTTTGTCTGACGAAGGATATGACCATGTATGCAGGCTGGCGCGTGGACGAAAATCCGGGCACAGGCGTGAATCCCTTTACCGATATTTCTGAAAAGGACTGGTTCTACGGCGATGTGATGTTCGTCTACGAAAACGGATTGATGCTCGGTACGAGCAAGACCCTGTTCAGTCCGCATGGGACGGCGATGCGCGGCATGATGGCGACCATTCTCTGGCGCATGGAGGGCAGCCCCGTACCGAAGGGCAAAAACAGCTTTACCGATGTGGAGGCCGGAAAGTGGTACGCTGACGCGATCACATGGACGACGGAGAACGGCATTTTCGCGGGCTACGGCAAAGACAAGTTTTGCCCGGACGATCCCATCACCCGTGAACAGCTTGCAGCCATCTTCTACCGCTACGCAGACTACAAGGGCTACGATCTGACCGTCAAGGGAGATCTGGACAAGTTCAAGGACGCGGACAAGATCACGGATTACGCAAAGACGGCGATGCAATGGGCGGTCGGCAGCGGCCTTGTGAAGGGAAAATCCGGCAATCTGCTTGACCCGCAGGGCACGGCGACCCGCGCTGAGATCGCCGCCATGCTCCACCGCTTCATTGAGAAGTATGAGCTGGTGCAGGGCAAGGCTCCCGGCGGTCTGATGGGCTGGATCGACCCGAAGCGGCTGCAAATCCCAAAGACCGGCGACAGCAGCGTGTGAGGCTTGTGGGGGATCTCCCTCTGTACATCTCTTGCCGGATGCCTTGCGCTGACCACATGGCAGATCAGGCGGCGTGAGGAAGAAGCGCTGCAAATCATCGAAAAGTAAACAGGATCACCTTTAGGGGTGCGGGCAAATAGCCCCGCGCCCCTTTTCGGTTTCATTCGTCAGGAAAGGCGGTTGCTCTTTTGAACAACCGCCTTTCGCCATTTCTATCCGATTTGAGCAGAAAGGAAATCAGTCTATGACAAAAGAGTACAGGAGGTGTCGCTGATGCGGCTTGCCGCCGCACAAATCGCATAACCGGACTAATACGGCATGAAAGCAGTTTTCTGCACCCGCCTGCCCTTTCTGCTGTTTCATTGCGCCTATTGAGCACCTATGAAGGCTTTGAAGCCTTTATAGGTGCTTTTTGTCGTTCACGGCACTTTTTCTCTGTGGGCTGCCGCTCCCCGCCGCCCTCCGTTTGGATTTTCACGCGACATCAATCAAAAAAATCCAAACGGAGGAAAACAACATGACAACGATCAACCTGCGGGAGCTTTACCCGTGGTACACCGAGGATGCCTTTATCGAGGTTTCCGATGAAGTTGCCGCGTTTCTCGAAGAAGATAAGCGGCTTCAGATCAACTACGCGCAGTACATCCGCGACAACAGGGCGTTCTACTCGCTGGACGCAGGCGACGGCATCGAGGCGGATGCGCTGAATCTGCCGGAGCAGCCGGACGAGGCGCTGGAGCGCATGGAGCTGGAGCGGCTGCTGAAAGAAGCGCTGGCGCAGCTCACACCCTCGCAGCGGCGCAGACTGTTTGCCATCGTTCTCAATGATGAGAGCAACCAGCGGATTGCCAAGCGTGAGAGCGTTGATGAGAGTGCAGTGCGCAGAAGCATTCAGCGTGGATTGGCGTCGCTCAAAAAAATTCTGAAGAAATTTTGAGTTACCCCGTCCGAAAAAGCCCGATTTTTCTTGAGGTATATGAGAGGGATATTCTTCTTTCTCGCCTCTGCTCCTTGACAACCGCATAGACACCGGTATCAGCACAGACCCCGCGCGGCTGAAAAGCCAAGCGACAAAAGGCGCGCCGCCATGACGACAGACCTCCCATCCTTCGGGACGGGCGGCTGTCCGAGCGATCTACGCGGCCTTTGACCCGATGCGTGGCAGCATCGGGCGCGATGACAGCGCGGGCGATACGCAACCCCAGCTACGGCCTCCCACTGACTTGAGGGGGATTCCTGCGGCGCTCGTGAGCCTTACAAGCCACGGCGCTGCGGGAATGGGACAGCCTTGCCAAAGGCGGCTGATACCGGTCCCAGAGGCGATATATGCCTCGCGCCGGGGGCTGTGACAAATACGGCGAAACAAAACCAAATGACACAAAATACGCGGGCAGCCGCGCCGGTGCAGCATCATGCAGCATGACGGCAACCCTCCCGGCGCGGCTGCTCTGCCGGAACGAATACGAACAAGCCCCGCTGTCATATCGTGGCAGCGGGACCTACATGATAAATCGGAGGTGCGTTTATGCAGAAGCAAGCCATCCCCAAAGAGCCGGTCGCCTCTTATAAGGAGGTCAGAATCGGCAAGACCCTCTATCGCGTGACAAGCGTGTTTTCCGGCGAAAAGGACCTTGGCAGGACGCTGGAGCAGCTTGCAGTGCGCCGCGCCATGACAGAGCTGGACGCTCCCGCGACCGCGCAGCCCTGTCACGCATCGTAACTGTACTCTTACAGCACCAGCCATACATACAAAAAGGTCTTTTTTATAATTAAACACACACTAATTCATCTGACATTTCTCTACGAGCGTATCATAAATTCTCTTTGTTTCTGATTCATCTGCGCCATTTACCACCAATATTTTTCCGCCTATATCCATAACTACATATGAGTGGCAGGATGCATGGGTGTAGCGGATATAATCTCCATAAATATCATTTCTGAAATTTCCCATACCATACTTCAGGTTTCCCATACCATTTGTTCTGCGATCATTCCCATTTTGAAATAAATTTTCTTTGTATGAGATACTGTCAATCTGCTCATAATCCACTGTATAATCACTCCATCCCTGTGCCTCAACAGTAAAATCATTATCATGGAAACTGATATCAATACCACCCCAGAACAAAGTCCATATAGTAAATATTACGACAAAAACTGATACGATTACATATATCACGATTGTCTTCTTGTTATACTGGATTTTTAATTTTTCTCCGGCTGCCATTTTTTTCTTATAAAAAAGATAAGAATAAAGAATGCTGACAATTGCAGCAGCCATAATGCTCACAATATACAAAACCAAAGCAGCAATGCTTTCTCCAAAAAGGCCGCAAAGCATACATAAGACACCTGATGCCACCCATAATTTTCCACTGAATCTATGAGTTGCACTCCAGTTTTCTTCATCCTGCAATGTCCATACAACCCTGATTCCTATGGTGTTATTCTGTTTCACCTTTGGCAAATAATTTCCTATGATCATAAACAGTAATCCTGTTCCAAAGTAAATTACTGCCATAAACAGATTCTCACTATCCGCATCCATACTGATCAGTCTTGCCATACCATTATAGATTAACGCGGTAACAGGTATCATCCATATGACCATCCCTATAACCTTGCTGCTCTGCTGTCTGTTCCTGTTGTCATAAAAGATGATTATCACCAGTATACAATCTGTCACTACAAAAAACACGTTTATCCATATGCTCTGCGCCATCGTAAAACCCACCAAAATTCCTGCAAGCATTACCAGTACAGAACAGATCAATGTACCTTTATATTTTTTAATCATTTCCTTCATAATCCGATACCCCCTTTAAGTCTGCAATCCACAACATAACATCCTCCAATACAGAAGTATTTAGTTCGTAATAAATAAATTTTCCTTCCCTTTTGCTCCTGATCAGATCAGCATCCTTTAATATTGCCAGATGTCTGGATATAGACGCCCCCGTCACTGAAAAATGTTCACATATCTCTCCTGCTGAAAGCCGTCCGCCCTTTAACAAATTTAGAATCTCACGTCGTATTGGATCTGCCAGTGCTTTCAATGTATCCTGTAATCCCAATAGTCCATCACAGCCTTTCATTTAACATTTAACCTAATTGTTAAATATAATATAGTATAAGAACCTTCATATATCAAGTGCAATCTCCTACTGCTTATTACTTTTGCAGCCTTCGCAGAAAACCACTTCCTTGATTCGGCAAAAAAATAAGCAGCCACGCACGGTAAGATGCATGACTGCTGTAGTTTTCAGACAAATTCAAAAGCACAAAACAGAAATTTTCTATTCTGTATCACGGTGAATATTTTCTCACTCTTAATGGAATCCCATTCTGAGCAGCCAGGATTTTACTCTGCTCTACTTTTTCCTCGCCGATCACATCTACAACTGTGAAGCGTACATCATCAAGATACTGCTTACAGTCTCTTGCAAATTTCAGCATAGCGTCAAAGGACTTTTCGCCGTATGCAGGACGGACTACTTCATTGTAGGAAGCTGCATCCGGCATATTCAGGCTGATGGATATACTGTCTACAGCCTGACAGATTTCTTTTGCAGTAGAATGTTTGTGGATCAGATCAGATAAGCCGTTGGTATTTAGCCTGATCCGGAATGGGTATCTTTCCCTGATATATTTGCTCACTGCCATAAGATTTTCAAGAGCCATGGTCGGTTCTCCGTATCCGCAGAAAACCACTTCATTACAGTCTGAAAAATCAAACTCATCAATGGCTTTGTAAATCTCTTCCAGTGCAGGTTCATGTTCAAACCAGAGATTGGATGCCTCACCGATGGCATCCTCTGTATTTCGGATACAGAAAGTGCATCTGCATGGACATTTATTGGTGATGTTAAAATATACCTGGTTTTTATATCTGTATATGATATCTGTTGTCATTTTATATTCTCCTCAGTGTCAAGCGGATAAAATCATCCGCTTCGCTACTTGATCCGGTTAAATTCAGTTGTTTCATTTTTCGTATTATTTCGCAATATTCGTCTTAAATCCGATTTTATCAAGTGCAATACCGATGATCACAAACATAATAGCACTTCCACCTGACTGTACAATACTTCCGCTGACAGAAGTAAAGAAGGATGCTGTAAATCCAAACATAATTCCTTCTGCAATATAGTATCCTGTTGCTGAGATGGCGAATGCAAGGAATAATGCAACTACATTTCTCTTTGTGACCAGCTTTGTTCCTTTAGAAGAAAACGGAAGGCAGATCAACATTTTAATGATTATGGTTGCAGGCGCCCATACAGGTGCTGTCAGAAGATCTGCCAGGCCACCTCCGATCGCTCCTGCCGCACATGCGTAAGGTAGTGGCAGAAATGCTGCTGCCAGATAGATCATAGTATCGCCCAGATGTACATATCCTCCGTTCACCCCTACCGGAATGTGGAAGATATAAGCTGTCATCAAAGTAGTCAATGCTGCCATTACCGCTGTGGCTGTGATCCTTTTCACTGTATCGGCTGTTTTGATGTTTTCTTTTGCTGTTAATTCAGACATAATATGGTCCCTCCTGTTATATATTTTACTTAACTATCCGGCATTTGGTATCTATAGATTTCCTGTTTTATATCTGTGTCAGTATCCCCAGATATTTTTCAAAGCAGACTCCGTCATTTCTGTCAGTTCCTTCTTCCACTGCATCGTGAATAGCTCCTCCCAGAAATTCAACAGCCTTCTCCACACATGCTTTCATGGGAATCCCTCTCACCATTCCCGCACTCAGTACAGATGCCAGAAGATCTCCTGTTCCGGAATAACTGCCGCCCTCTTTTACAGAAAAACACCAGTCTGCTTTTTCTTTCTCCAGAACCAGATTTCCCATTCGTGCTCTGCCGTCACTGCCGGACACCTCTACTCCTGTGATCACAATTGCTTCCAGCCCAAAACGCTGAGTCAGTTCTCTGCCGGATGTTTCTATTTCCTTAAGCAACTGTGTTTCTTCCATATCAGAAAACACTTTCACTCTTTCTTTCATTCCGTCTTCTCCATACAGAAGAAGAAGTGCCTCTGTCATGTTCGGCGTAATCACTGTAGCTTCTCTGACCAGAGTCCGCATTTTTTCACAGAGAGTCTCTGAATAGGTTTTGTATGTTTCCCCTCTGTCTCCCATAACCGGATCAACCAGAATATGTGTTCCCTCTGTGCAGAACATATCTACAAATTTCAGGATCAGATCCACCTGTCTGGCATCTCCCAGAAATCCTGTATAAACACCATCCGGTTTAAATCCCGTTTTTTTCCACTCATCCATAATCAGCTCCATCCGGTCTGTATAATCATCCCAGAAATAAGATCCATATCCTGTCTGATTACTCAATATTGCGGTAGGCAGCGGACAAGCCTGGACTCCCATGGCAGAAATTACAGGAATCGCTGCTGTAAGAGAGCATTTCCCCAGACCGGACAGATCATGAATTACTGCAATTTTTTTCAATTTTTTATTCCTCTTGCTTTCTTTTATGCTTTGTATTAATATAGCATCACAGTGGATATATGAATATAGCCAGATTTAATGTTTTTTTAAGGGTCAGTTTATTTTTAACCCTATAGCAATTCAAGAATGCCATTAGTATGTTTGAAGGATCGGAGTTTTACATATGGAATTGATTTTAGATAAGAATAAAAAAAAGGAGCACCTGTATCTGGAGGTGTTCCACTATTACAGGGAACTGATCATGGAGAAAAAGCTCCCGCCCGGAAGCAGGATGCCCTCTCTTCGAAAATGTTCGCAGGAACTGAAGCTGAGCCGCACCACCATTGAAAATGCCTATCTGCAGCTGGCTGCGGAGGGATATATTATTTCCAAAGCCCAGAGCGGATACTATGTGACAGATATAGCTGACAGACAACACACATCTGTCAGAAAAACAGAGAAACATGCTCAGACACCTTGCCGGTTTGATTTTGCTTCTTCAGGAGTAGATCGAGAGAGTTTCCGTTTTGGCCTTTGGAGACGTTATATCAAAAGCGCTCTTCGCCAAGATGAAAGATTACTGTCTTATGGAGAGCCTCAGGGTGAGTCTGACCTGAGAGATACACTTGCCGATTATGTGAGAGAACGCAGAAACGTGCTATGCAGTGGGGAGGATATTGTGATCGGTGCAGGTATTCAGAGTCTTTTGCACATCCTCTGCCCGCTCCTTGAGCAACGCCAGACTGTTTCTTTTCCCAATCCTTCCTTTGTACAGGGAAGCACTGTGTTTCATGACTATGGATTTCAGGTAGATTACAGGAATAAGGACTGTGATATTATTTATGTTTCTCCTGCACATATGACAAAATGGGGTGATATTATGCCTGTTTCCAGACGCCTGGAGCTGGTGAATTACTCTGCTGCACATGGCAGTCTGGTCATTGAGGATGATTTTGAAAATGAATTTGTGTATCTGCAGAAGCCTACCCCTTCTCTTTTTGGTCTGGCAGGCGGTCAGAATGTGGTGTATCTGGGAACCTTTTCCAGACTTCTGCTGCCCTCCATCCGTATCAGTTTTATGGTCCTGCCTCCGGAGCTGTCTGCACTGTACAGAAAAAAAGCAGACCAATATAATCAGACAGCATCAAAGGCAGAGCAGATTGCTCTGTGCCAGTTTATCCGGGATGGTCACCTGGCTGCTCAGACCCGTAAGCTGAAACGTCTGTATTCTGTAAAACTGAAAGCACTCCGCAGTGCTGTACGGGAAGTATTTGGGAAAGATGCCCAGATCCAGACCGGAGCCGCAGGTACCAGCCTGGCCCTGACTCTGTCCACAACTCTTACCTGGCAGGAGCTTCAAAAAAAGGCACAGACCAATGGTCTGCGCCTGCAGCTTCTGAGAGAGGCTCCCGGTAAGATTACCCTGATCCTCTCCTGCTCCTCCATGCCTGTGGCAGATTTCGTCCCGGCATGCAAGCTGTTAAAGGATATCAGTCAGATACAGAATTAATTAGTATCCTCTGTTATTATCAATCATATAAAGCAATGCATTACAGATACATGCGGCAACATTGCTTCCGCCCTTTCTTCCTCTGGCTACAATATAAGGTACATCTGCCTGCATGATCAGTTCCTTGGACTGGACCACATTTACAAAGCCTACCGGCACACCGATGATCAGCTCAGGATCCAGCTTGCCATCCTCAATCAGTTCATAGAGACGTACCAGCGCAGTGGGGGCATTTCCGATGGCAAAGATCAGCTTCTTTCCCATGGCAGCAGCCTTATCCATGCTGGCTGTAGCTCTTGTGGTTCCGTTGGCTTTGGCTGTGGCAGCTACGTCCTCGTCAGAGATAAAGCAGAATACTTCTCCGCCGTAACGGGAAAGGACTCTCTTGTTGATCCCGGACTCTGCCATGTGTGTATCTGTCACAATGCAGGCACCGTCTTTAATAGCAGCGATTGCTTTCTCAACTGCATTCTCAGAGAAACAGAGATTCTCTGCATAATCAAAGTCTGCGCTTGTGTGAATACATCTCTTTACGATCAGCTCTGTTCCGGGAACCAGCTTTTTATCTCCAAGTTCCTCTGTGATGATCTCAAAGCTGCGTTTCTCTATATCCATTGGTTTTACATTCTCCAGTTCTACTTTCATTCCTTATCTCCCAAATTCCATAAATTCCCGTATACAATAGTTACATCTATCACTCATTGGCTTATCTAGTATGGCTCACCATACAGTTCCGGATCAGATCCCCTGCTCCAGAATTTCATAGATTTTCTTCATATCCAGATGCTTCCTCAGTTCTGCTGCCAGGATATCATACTGGGTTTCTTTAAATGCTGCAAAATCGATTCCTGTCATCTGAGATACATCAATTCCCTTTTTCTCACCCAGAACACGTACAACAGCCTCTGCCACATCCTCTCTGTCAAAAACTCCATGGACATAGGTTCCACAGACATTTTTACAGTATGCACCGTCTTCCTTACACTCTCCTGACACCTGATCTTCAATGGATACACTGTGTCCGGCCTCGCCTTTTAACACAGTTTCTCCCATATGGATCTCGTAACCCTCCAGTTCTGCACCGGACAGTGCCTGAAGCTCTCCCTCAAGTTCCAGGAATCTGCCGGAAACTCTGGTTCTGATTTTCTTTTCTGCAAAAACAGTATCCATAGGAAGCAGTCCCATTCCCTTGATGGTTCCTCCAGCTTCCACATGATGAGGGTCACTTAAGGTCTCACCCAGCATCTGATAACCGCCACAGATTCCAAAAATGATCTTACCCTTTGCAGCTTCCTTCAAAACTGCAGCTTCCAGACCATTAGCCCGCATCCACAGCAGATCTTCCATTGTATTTTTAGTTCCTGGAAGGATGATCATATCCGGATTTTTCAGTTCACTGACATGCTGTACATATCTCAGAGAAACTCCCGGGATACTTTCCAGTGGATTAAAATCTGTGAAATTGGAGATCCTTGGTACCCGGATCACCGCAATATCAATAAGATCCACTTCCTGTTTTCTGTCAAATCTTTCTGTGAGGCTGTCCTCATCCTCCACCTGAATATCCAGATACGGAGCCACTCCCACTACAGGGATATGGCTTCTCTCCTCCAGCATCTGCACTCCCGGATCAAGGATGGTCTTGTCGCCGCGGAATTTGTTGATGATCAGACCCTTTACCATCTCTCTTTCATCCTCTTCCAGAAGTTCCACTGTACCGATCAGCTGTGCGAAAACACCGCCTCTGTCAATATCTCCCACCAGAAGTACCGGTGCCTTTGCCATCTTTGCCATTCCCATATTTACGATATCTTCTGTTTTCAGATTAATCTCCGCCGGGCTTCCGGCCCCCTCGATCACAATGATATCATTTTCTGATGCCAGTTTATCATAAGCTTTCATAATATCCGGCACCAGCTTTTTCTTATATTTAAAATAGTCTCTGGCACTCATGGTTCCCAGGACTTCTCCGTTTACGATCACCTGGGAACCTACATCATTGGTAGGCTTCAGAAGAATGGGGTTCATCAGCACAGAAGGCTTAATTCCGGCTGCCTCCGCCTGCATAACCTGAGCTCTGCCCATCTCCAGCCCCTCTTCTGTAATAAAAGAGTTCAGTGCCATATTCTGGGATTTAAAGGGTGCCACCCTGTATCCATCCTGTTTAAAAATCCTGCAAAGCCCTGCTGCCAGAAGGCTTTTTCCTGCATTGGACATTGTCCCCTGCACCATAATTGCTTTTGCCATTTTTTGTTTCCCCTTTTCTCCTGTATAAATACTTATGAAAGCACTTCTTCCAGTACCTCTATTAGCTTTTCATTCTGTTCATGCAGCTTCACTGCCACACGGTAATATCCCTTTTTCAGCCCCGGATAGTTACTGCAGTCCCGGATCAGGATTCCCTTTGCAACACATCTTTCAAAGAGATCCTCCGGTCCGTAAAAGAATATATAATTTGCTTCAGAAGGATATACCGTCAGCCCAAGCTGTCTCATCTTTTCCTTCATCCATGCAGATTCACGGAAAATGATCTGCCGTCCTGCTTCCACATATTCTGCTTCCTTCAGTGCTTCCATTCCTGCCTGCTGTGCCATGGTAGACACATTCCAGGGCTGGGTGACTGCCTCCATCCGGTCAAGTACTTCCCCGTCCGAACAGAATCCATAGCCCAGCCGCACACCGGGGATCGCATATCTTTTGGTAAATGCCTTAAGAATAAAAAGTCCCGGATATTTTTCCAGTTTTCCCTTCAGCATATGTTTCTCCGGATCTTTTACAAAATCCAGGAAGCACTCATCTACTACCATAAATATTCCCTGTATGGCACAGGTTTCCAGGATTTCTTCCAGAAGGTCCTGAGGTATGGTGATCCCTGTAGGATTGTTGGGATTACACAGGAAAATAATATCCGGCTTTTCTCTTTTCAGAACATCCGGATAATCTTTCTGTATACAGAAATCATTTTCCTCTTTCAGATAATATCTGCTGATCTCACAGCCAACACTGACCAGTGCCTGTTCATACTCCGCAAAGGTAGGAGCAGGAAGAAGGGCCTTCTTTGGATTCAATGCCCTGCTGAGGGAAAAAATAAGGTCTGCGGCTCCATTCCCGCAGATCAGATATTCTTTTTTTGTATGTTCATAATCTGCGATTGCCTCTTTCAGAGGTCCGCATCCTACACGGGGATAATCACTCAGGTCCTCTACACTGTCTATGATCGCCTGCTTTACACTCTGCGGTGTTCCCAGCGGATTACAGTTTGCAGAGAAATCCAGACAGTGATCATATTTATAAACATCACCGCCATGTATATGTTTTGTCATCAGTTGTCTCCTGTCTTACTATACATGTTTTATATTAATAACTATTCAGCAATCCACGTTACCGGAATTATAAAAAGAAACAATATCGCACCGCGCTTCCGATCAGAAAGAATATCACAGCCCCCAGAATCGCGGTTGCATAAAGCAGACAGTTGGAACGTCTGATATCCTCCACCTCCACAGGGCGGATTCCATCTCCGATGGTTGGTTTCTCATAAAGCTTTCCGAAATAGTAAGCATTGCCTGCAAGCTGTACATCCAGCGCACCTGCCATTGCTGCCTCTGTCTGTGCAGAATTGGGGCTGGCGTGATTTCTTCTGTCTCTGCGGTAGATCTTCGCTGCATTTTTCACATCCATTTTTACAAATGCAGAGGCTGCCACCATCAGCCATCCTGAAAGTCTGGCTGGAATATAATTGGCCACATCATCCAGCTTTGCAGCGCAACGACCAAAATACAGATATTTATCATTCTTATAACCCAGCATGGAATCCATGGTATTGATTCCTTTGTAAAGAAACATCAGCCACACTCCGCCGATTGCCATATAGAACATCGGTGCTATGACACCGTCTGAAGCATTCTCTGCCACAGTCTCTACTGCCGCCTTTGTAACACCCTCCTCTGTCAATGACTGGGTATCACGGCCTACGATCATGGATACTGCATAACGGGCCTCATCCAAAGTTCCGTTTTTCAGTCTGTCATAGACTTTCATGCTCTCTGTTTTCAGAGATTTCGTTGCCAGAAGCTGATAACACCAGAAGGTTTCCAGTGCAAATCCCGCCCATACTGAGATTCCATAGAGAATGTGGAGGATCAGAAATGGGATTCCACCGCTTAACAGACAGACAAGGATCACTTCCACTATACCTGCAGCCAGTTCGCCCTTATCTGTTTTCGGAAAAATCTTTCGGAGTATTTTTTCCAGAAATGCGATCAGATTTCCGATCAGACACACCGGATGATACAGCCATCTGGGATCTCCTATCATAAGATCAAGTATGAAGCCTGCTGCAAGGGCAGGCATACTGTAATATAACATAATTATAAAACTCCTTGATGCCTTCCGGATGTTTCAATATTTCTGAAACGCCCGGAATTCGGTAATTTACTACTATTTTACCACCTCTAAATCCGGCTCATTATTCTTTTGAATTATGATATTCCAGACATTTCATGAGAAAAGTCCTGGGAATCTGGGGATTTCCATAATAATAGATATGAGGATATCCTGCCAGCAGGTTACTGCTGCTGTGCATACAGTCCCATCCTCTTTTGCTCATAGGCTTCGCCGCATGGAAATCACTTCCACAGTTCTCTGAATCAAAATAGTGGAATTCATGAGCCGGAATCTCACCGATCTCCTCTGAACTTCTGCCGAAAACAGGCTTCCCAGCGGTTAATGTGATATATCCAAATCTGGTCAGTCTGGGAGTGCGGAAACATTTTCCGGGGATCACTCCGCAGGTTTTCCGGAACACTCCGCCCATATCCTCCATCTGCTCATGAAGATACATAAAGCCTCCGCATTCTGCCATACATGGCATGCCTTGTTTAACTGCCTGTGCAATCTCTTCTTTCATGGATGCATTGCGTTCCAGTGCCTCTCCATTTAATTCCGGATAACCGCCATAAAGAAGAATCCCATCCAGATCTGCAGGAAGATGTTTATCATGAATTGGCGAGAAATCAACCAGCTCTGCCCCCATTTCCTGAAGGAGACGGAAATTGTCCTCATAAAAGAAACAAAAGGCTTCATCCTTTGCCACTCCGATACGCAACTTCTGTGGCAGACAATATCCATATGTCTCGTCTTTCTGTACCAGCGATTCCGGCACCTGCAGCTCCTCTGCATGCCTGGCAAGTGCAAGAATCCTGTCAATCTCCAGTGTATCTTCCAATATTCCGGCAAGCTTCTGCAAACGTTCCTTCAGATCAGAAATCTCCTCAGGAAGCACAAGACCCAGATGACGGCTCTCGATCACACAGTCCTCCACCTTTGGCACATATCCAAGAACCTCCGCCTCAAGCTGTTCTTCCACCAGCTTCTTCATTCTGGGATAAAGCATGGGAGACATCTGGTTAAAGATCACGCCTTTGATATGGCTTTTCTCTTTGTACTCCATAAAACCTTTGATATAAGCTGCCAGGGAAATACTCATTCCTCTGCTGTTTACCACAAGGATGACCGGAGTATCTGTGGTATCTGCCAGGTCATAGGCGCTTGCTTTCGTGGATATTCCACCCACGCCGTCATAATAGCCCATAACACCTTCCATCACTGCAATATCGCAGTCTACTGCATTTTTTCCAAGCAGGTATCGGGTAGTCTCGGCATCTGTAAAAAAGGTATCCAGATTTCTGGATTTCGTCCCGATGACTCTGGAATGAAACATGGGATCTATATAATCCGGTCCGCATTTAAAAGATGCCACTTTCATTTTTCGATTGACCAGTGCCTGCAAAAGTCCGCAGGTAATCAGAGTTTTGCCACTGCCACTGGCTCCTGCTGCAAGAAGTATTCTTGGAATGTCCATCCCTGTTCTCCTCTGTTTCTGTCCTATATTTTTTCAACAATTTCAGGGCATTCCAATCTATTAACTGTTAATCTGTATTTCCTTAACTGTTAATTTGTAACCCCTGATATCTGCATCATTTGTTATTTCCCGGGATTCTGAAGTGTAATAATATAAATAGGATTCTCGCCCATCATCATATGATAACGTCCGATTGCCTTTGAACGTGCCGCACTTAGCTGCACGATTTCATTTTCTTCAAATCCAAACTCTTTCGCTGTTTCCAATGCTTCAGACACAGTTTCAAGAGTGATACAGTTGATCACGATCCGGACATGAGAGTTCTTTTCAAGTAACAGCTTCACGATCTCTTTCAGATTTCCTGACGAGCCTCCGATAAAAGCATGGGTCGGTGCCGGAAGATCTTTCAGAGCCTCCGGTGCAAGTCCTTCCACAATCTCCAGATTATCCGCTGCAAATTTCACCTTATTCCGGTGGATCAGTTCAACTGCGTCTTCCTTTTTCTCAATTGCCCAGACCTGTCCCTGATGAGCACGAAGTGCCATCTCTATTGACAGTGAGCCTGTTCCTGCACCCACATCATAGCAAACAGAATCAGCAGTCAGCCGCAATTTGGAAAGGGATACCGTACGCACCTCTTCCTTTGTCATAGGTGCTTTGCCTCTGATAAATTCCTCATCTCTGATCCCATGCGTCTCCAGACGTGTTCCTGCATTTTCATTTACTGCACAGATGACGGACAAAGGATCACCCTTATATTCTGTCAGTTCACTGGCTGGTTTTACAAAAATCTTCTCATTTTCATAAGACAGATTCTCTCCCACATAAAGGAGCACATCACCCATCCCGTATTTTACCAGTTTCTCTGCCAGAACTGCTACACCGTCTGAGGTTCCAAGTATGGAAAATACTTTCTCCGCATAACAGATATGTGAGATAAGATTACATCCTCTTCCATGTGCACTGACGATTTTGGCATCATCCCAGGACAATCCTATTTGGGACATAAAATATACAACTGAGGAAATCCCGCACTGAATCTCTATCTCTGTATTATTTTGTGCTGAACTATCCCGTTCTTCCTCACTCTTCTCTGATCCGTTCTTTCTCTGTACTCTCAGATCCGCACTGTCCTGACACAGTACTTCCAGAAGTTTTCTGGCCCCGCTGTAGAAGCCCACATCTCCGGAAAGGACGATCACAATATTGTCATACTCCGGGTGTGCATCAATATAATCCCTGATCTCCTGGCTTCTGTATTCCACGAACACATCCTGTCCCGGACGTTTCACAGAATCCACCATCCTCCTGGCACCGATCAGAAGATCCGCCTGATCCAGGCTGTTCTTACCCTGGACAGTGAGAAGTTTTTGACTTCCCATTCCAATTCCCAGCAATGTAATATGCGGTCTGTGGGCTAAGCTGAAATGTTCTGTAAGAAATCTCTTACATTCTCTCACAGACATGCCTTCCTCCTTCAGAGGACGCCCGATGATCACAGGAACTGCATCACATTCCAGGGCAGCATCAATCTTATCCTGAAATCCCCCTGCTTTTCCTGTATCCTTTGTGACCAGATATCTGCAGTCATACTGTCTGAGCATTGCAGCATTCAGCTCTCTGGAAAAAGGCCCCTGCATTCCTATCAGATGTTTTCCCTCAAATCCCAGCTCTGCACAGGCTTTCATCACATCGGGCAGAGAAAGGACTCTTGCATAAAGACGGTTCTGATAATCCTTCATGCCTGTGAAACCGGCCAGTTCCTTGCTTCCTGTTGTCAGCAATACATTTCCCTGTGTCTGATCCAGATAATCTGTAGCAGCCTGAACACTGTCCACATATACTGCCCTGTCCTCATGTTCCCCAGCCTCTCTCAACACCCTGTAATATGCTGTCTGCGTATTTTCACAGGCTGTCCTGATATTTACAGTCACCTCAGCAGCATAAGGATGGGTAGCATCCAGCACCATTTCCGGTTTCTCCTGTAAAAAGACCTCTTCCATGTCCGCTGCATCCAGTCTTCCGGTCTGAACAGTGAGAAATTCATTTTCTGTAAGAGATTTGCTGCCATATTCTGTGGCAACAAATCCCTTTGTCTCTATCTTATGATCTGCCAGAAACCGGCAGATCTCGTATCCTTCTGTTGTTCCCGCAAAAACAAGAACTTTATACATTCCTATATCCCCTCGGTGTTACCATCTTATTGTTGATTTCCTTTGTCTGAGAATTACCGATAAATACTGTAGTAAACATATCCACCTGTGTATCTCTCAGTTCTTTTAATGTCATTACATGAGCTTCCTCGCCGTCTCTTGCGATATTGGAAACTGTTCCGCAGATGGTATCCGGTGATTTGTATTTCATCATCAGATCACAGGCTTTCTGCAGGTAATCATGACGTTTTTTACTTGACGGATTGTAAAGGCATACAACAAAATCTGCCTGAGCTGCTGCCAGAAGTCTTGCCTCTATCTTTTCCCATGGTGTGAGAAGGTCACTTAAGCTGATCAGACAGAAGTCATGGATCAGAGGTGCACCCAGAACAGCAGCTCCGCCTGTTGCAGCTGTCACACCCGGAATGATCTCCAGTTCTGTTTCCGGATAATTGACACCAACCTCATACATCAGACCTGCCATACCGTAAACTCCTGCATCACCGCTGCAGATCATGGAAACAGTCTTGCCTTTTTTTGCCTCTTCAAAGGCAAGGACACAGCGGTCCACTTCCTTTTTCATTGGTGTAGTCATAAATTCTTTTCCCGGAAAATATTCCTTCACCAGGTCTACATATACGGTATATCCGATGATCGCATCACTTTCATTCATGGCGCGGATCGCTTTTCCTGTCATCTGGTCATAAGCTCCCGGTCCGATTCCGATTACATATATTTTACTCAAAATGTATCCTCCATTCTCTGGCAACCACTGCTGTGGTCACACCATTTTCTCCTGTTTTTCTCTGCAGCAGCCTGCCATTTCCACTGGCAAGGACTGCACTTCTCTCACAGACATTGTCCACACCTGTGATCTTTTTTACAAAAGGTGAGGGAGTAAATTCTCCAGGCACCTGTTTTAATTCTTCTTCTGTATAAGTCACAAAAGGAATCTGCCAGTCCTGTGACAATGACAGGATTCCCTTTTCTTCTTTCTTCAGATCAATGCTTGCGATCTGCTCAAATGCTTCTTTATGAAATCCGGATCTGTCCAGCACCTTCTGCGCTGCCTCTGCGATTCCACGGGCATCCTTGTCTTTCCTGCAGCCCATACCCAGAGTCAGACATTTCGGAACTACCTGTGTGGTAGAAATAAAAGGATTACAGGAAGTATGTACAGTAACCGCAACTCCGCAGTCTATATTCGTACAGTCTGTCCCTGTTCCATTAAAATCAGAGCTTTTCTGTGTTTCCTCTTCTGATCTGTCATCCGTACTGTTGACAGGATTCCCATATTCGTCACACCGGACCAGCCCCTCCGGCAGTTCGCCGTCCGTCGGAAACTCACTGTAAAATCCAACTTTCTTTCCTGCCAGAAGTGCAGCAGAGACTTCCTTTGCTGCTTTCATGTTAAAAATATTGCAATTGTTTTTCTTTGCAAAAACATCTACTGCAAAACGGTGATGCAGGTCTGTGGCTGTTGTGACCACTGGTATTGCTTCCAGAATTTCTGCTGTTTTCAGCGCCAGTTCATTGGCACCGCCCAGATGTCCGGACAGAAGGGAAATGACAAACTTTCCACATTCATCTACAACCAGCACCGCAGGGTCTGACTTCTTTGACGCTACATAAGGCGCAATGCTGCGGACGGCAATTCCGGTAGCACCGATAAAGATCAGTGCATCTGAATCAGAAAATTTCTCTCCTGCCCATGCAGAGGCACTGATCTGAATAGAATCCAGAAGATATTTACTTTTTTTATCCAGTTCTGCTGTCATACCGGCAGCTTCCAGCCCCCGGCATAATCTCTCCCCGGTCTGCTGACCGGTAAGGCTGAAGCATATAAGTGCAACCTTCACTGTTATATTCCTTCTCTTTCTCCTGTTTACAGTAATCTCATAAACGATAGCAATTCCTTAAGGTTACCAGATTCTATGAGTGATGTGTTTTTGATTTCACAGCTTCACGAAATTCTGTGGTAAACTCCGGATCATACAGCTTGGAACGGTCATAGTGTGCTGCTGCAACTGTATCTCCGATGATCATCAGAGCTGTTTTTGTAATATTATTTTCTGCAGCCGTTTTTGCCAGTGTTCCCACTGTGCAGACGAAGGTCTTCTGTTCCGGCCAGGTTGCCTTATATACAATGGCTGCTGGTGTATCTGCTGTATAACCGCCTTCAATAAGACGTCTGCTCAGCTCTTCCAGCATTCCTGTACTTAAGAATACAACCATAGTTGCCTGATGAGCTGCAAATGACTGAATGCTTTCCTTGGACGGAACCGGAGTTCTGCCTTCCATTCGTGTAATGATCACACTCTGGGAAATATCCGGCAGAGTATATTCCAGATTCAGGGCACTTGCAGCACCGCAGAATGCACTGACACCCGGACAGTAATCATAAGCAATATTTTTCTCATCCAGAATATCCATCTGCTCACGAATCGCACCGTAAATACATGGATCTCCGGTATGAAGTCGGACAGTTGTCTTTCCCTCTGCTTCTGCCTTCTCGATCACATGAATCACTTCCTCCAGTGTCATTTTTGCACTGTTGTAGATGGTGCAGATGTCCTTTGTGTATTCCAGAAGCTTTGGATTTACCAGTGATCCTGCATAGATCACCACATCAGCTTCCTCCAGATACTGTTTTCCTCTTACTGTGATAAGATCCGGTGCTCCCGGACCTGCTCCTACGAAATGTACCATAATCTATCATTCTCCTTTTTATAAATTTATTTCAACTGTTCAATACTTTCACAGTTGTGAGTCAAAATCCATTCAAGCGGATATTCGCAATCCGCTTCGCTACTTGCTCATAACCGAATAACTGCTCCGCAGTTTATCAGAAGGAGCTTGCACTCCTCCTGATACAAGCAAGTCCCCACCCACTGCTTATTGCTTTTCGCAATTGAAGCAGGGGACTTACTTGATTTGGTTAAATCGTGAAATCATGGAAATATATTACAAGGAGAACTTTTCAAATGAACGTTACAAAAACTGCTGCCTCGCAGCACAGTAAAACTTACGAAATGACCGTCACCGCACTGATGACAGCTGTGACCTGTATTTTAGCTCCGCTGTCCATTCCGATCGGTCCGGTTCCGATTTCTTTCACAAACCTTGCTATTTATCTTTCTTTATATCTGCTCGGATGGAAACGCGGCACAATCAGTTATCTGGTCTATCTGTTGATCGGTCTGGTCGGCGTTCCGGTATTCTCCGGGTTCACAGGCGGAATCGGCAAGCTTGCCGGTCCTACCGGTGGCTACATCATCGGTTTCATCGCCATGGCAGTGATCGCCGGACTGGTGATCGACAAATGCCATAATCGCTGGCTCCAGCTGCTCGGCATGATCGTCGGAACGGCTGTATGCTACGCTTTCGGAACTGCCTGGTTCTGTATCAGTGCCAGCTACACCGTTGGTGCCGCACTGACGGTATGTGTGATTCCTTTT
>OIWK01001267.1_pt1 | contig 24681 bp, 18 predicted proteins | sample 1587401 | NCBI WGS metagenome assembly OIWK01 (sample SAMEA3888911, study PRJEB22519) | human gut metagenome | biome: human gut; feature: human-associated habitat; material: faeces | place: Denmark | collected 2009 | reverse complement strand
CAATTTCTGTCTCCATGTCCAGAACGCCGTTTTTTGCACGCTCTGCTTTCTGCAACTCCTGCAGTTTGCCCCACAGACGGTTTGTTGCATCTGTCGGTTCAGCCAGAAACTCCTCATCTCCATCATACTGTGTGTAGTTGTTCTGGATAAAGTCGCGGACATTTACTTCTTCTTTCCACAAACGTCCTTCAAAACCATTCCACTGTTCAAATTCCTTCATGATCGTCCTCACTTTCTGGTTAGTAACTATTAATCAATTCCACGGCAGTAGAATAGCAGAATTGTATGCAGAACACAACACCTTTTTGTTAATTTTTTATCACTATCAGCTTTTGTTTCAAGAAAAAAACAGCCCGAATCTACTTAAAAAAGTAAATTCAGGCTGAATTCCCTATATTTTCCTATCCCTATTGTGGTTCTACCAGTTTACCTTCTGGTTTTTCTTGTTATTTTTTTATCAATACTTCAAAGTCGTCCTAAAAATTCTCGTCGATGTAGTCTGCGATTGCCTCACCAGCCATACGTCCGGAGTTAATAGCAAATCCCATGGTGTTTCCGCACAGTGTAAAGTTATAACTATCACCATAGATGGTATTTGCATCAGATCCCGCACTGTAAAGTCCCGGAATCGGTTTCAGGTCTGCATCCATAACTTCGCCATATTTATTGATTCTGACACCGCCGACTGTTCCATAAGCAGCAATGTAATATTTACCTACCAGGTAGCCTCCCTTACCTGTGATCGGATGGAGATACTCATGTTTTTTGTGGAACTGAGCATCGTATCCCTCATCACACATATCGTTGTAATCGTCCAGAGTCTCCTCCAGTTTGTCAGCGTCAATACCAAGTTTCTCAGCCAGCTCTTCGATGGAATCTGCGCGGATGAATCCGTCATATCCTTCTTCCTCCGCACGGTCAAACTCAGCATCAACTGCCAGGAATGCATCTTCCGGATGAACGATATCAAAGATATCCGGGCCATTTTTCTTGTAGTTTTTCAGGATTTTAGCATCCATGATGCAGTATCCGTAATTTCCAGGCTGAAGTGCCAGCGCATTACCTGTGTAAGTTGTGTTACCCATCATGCCCTCGTTCATGAAACGGTCACCGTTCTGGTTGATCAGAAGGTTTGGCTGACGAAGAACTGCGTCTAACAGGAACCAGTTCATATTGTCTTTTAACTGATAGATCATCTCGATATTTGCACCAAATTTCTGTGCACCGGCATCCCACATCATGTTCAGACCGTCACCGGTTGTACCCGGAACATTGAACGGGAAGTAGTTCTCCCAAAGGTCATAGCCAAAGTTTTCTTTGATCATCTCTTTGTTTGTACCAAATCCACCGGTTGCAACAACGACTGCTTTACCGCGAGCTTCAATCTCTTCACCGTTTTTATCAACTGCTTTTACACCAACGCATTTGCCGTCTTCCATGATCAGGCCGGTTGCCGGTGTCTCAAGGTAGATTTCAGCACCAAGTTCTTTTGCTTTCTCTGTCATTGCACGAACCATCGGTCCTGCTGCACGAGGTCCGATCACACCATTCTCCGGTTTTACAATATGCCATGTTGCCTCAGACTCTCTGAAGTAACGGAATGCGCCTGCGAACTCAACACCCATATCCTCCAGCCACTCGATGGTGTCCGCGGATTTATTGAAGTATGTCTGAACCAGATCGCTGTCTACACGGTAATGTGTATACTCCATATGTTTGTTCAGCGCTTCGTCTACTGTGATATCGCAGAATGCTTTTTTCTGGTATTTTGTACCGATACCAAGCGGTCCCATACCCATGTTTGCTGCTCCACCGGTTGTGTTGGATTTTTCAAATACGATTGCTTTCAGATCGTTCTCGCCTGCTGTGATTGCTGCCGCAAGGCCTGCAGGGCCGGCTGCTACTACAATTACATCTGCTTCCATTGTTTTCATAATGAAATACCTCCATAAAATTGTGTTATTGTGAATTCCTTAAAAGGAAAAGTTTCTCTTTGTCCGATGACAGCCTGAACACTGTCTGTATAAAACATTCTGTGCTTAGTGACGTTTTTTAAATTTACCGCATTTTGTCAGACGGGTCGGCAGCTTCGGCAGACGGCCATTTGTCTGGATAATTGCATCATTCTCACATGCGGAAATACATTTTCCGCACTTGGTACATTCAAATTCATCAATCATGTGGATATAGCCGCTCTTGCCCTCAATGGCATCAGCCGGACAGACATCCGCACATTCCTCACATCCTTCACAAAGATCCGGATCAATGTAAATGCTCATAAATGCGGAACATACATTGTTTGCACATTTTTTCTTCTTGATATGATCTTCATACTCACCTGCAAAATATTTCAGGGAACCCATTGCAAAATCAGATGCAGTCTGTCCCATGGTACACGAAGTAGAGAATGTCATGGCTTCTCCGATTTCTTCCATCATATCTGTAAATTCTTTTTTGCCCTGTCCTTCTGTAATTTCTTTTACCATGGTATGAAGCTGGATCAGACCCTCACGGCAAAACGTACATTTTCCACAGCTCTGTTTGCGCTCTGCCAAAAGCACCTCTTCAGTTTCATGGATCATACAGCATTTGGAACTGTAAACCGTGATCACACCGTTTCCGATCTGGGTATCTGCTTCAATCACCAGATCCATAGCGGATGCGTCGTACAGTTTTGTACCGATGGCGATGGCTTTCACATCTGCATCTCCTACCAGTTCAGCCACTTTTGTACCAAAGGATACTTTCTGAAGTTCACCCATTTTGCCGTCTTTGCACACTGCCATATAAGTACACGGCTCGTAGCTGTCTGTGAAAATATCAGCCAGTGCAGCCATAGTTAAAATATGATGGAATGCACCGCCGCGGCTTGCTCTGCGATTGATGAGCCCTGTCTGGATCCGGATGCCGTATCCGGCAGCCTCTGTCTCAAGTTCTTTTGCATACTCAGCTTCTTTCTCCGGAAGGTACAGATACATTTCTTCTGCATTTACTGCCAGCGCTGCGATTGCCATACCTTCCATTACTTTTTTCGGATCAGCTTTCAATACTTCCAGCTGAACCCCTGCGATATCCGCATTATTTAAACCTGCAACCACACGGATCGGATTCGTCTGAAATTCTCGTTCTGCATTTACCTGATTCCATTTTTCTGTCACAACACTGCGCTCTACACCGAATTCCAGTAATCCGGAAGCCGCAGTTTTTGCCAGAATATCTTCAACACTCATGTTTTTTGCATTTTCTAAAGCACTCATCTGTCTTACGCCTCCTTCTGATTCGAATATTCGGTCCACAGTCTGGACGGATGGATCTGAAGTCTTAAGTCACACTGCAGACAGCGGCTTGCCTCGCCGCAGATATCCGCATCACAGATACCATGGTCTACCTCGCTGAAGTTGTCCTGTCTCTCTGCTGCCGGTGTTACCTGCGTCTTGGTACGTCCAAGGTAACCAAAACCTTCTATTTTGCCAATCTTCGGATCTGCATGCTGCTCCGGAGCAAGTGTCTCGCTGATGTCTCCGTCGCCACCAAGATATTTATCAATTTCAACCGCCGCATCCCGGCCGGATGCAATGGCAAGGATTACGGATTTTGTTCCATATACAACGTCGCCGGCTGCAAATACACCTTCGGTCTCAGTTGCAAGGGAGTTTTCTTTTACAACAATGCTATTTGCTCTGCCCAGGGCCAGACCTGCTTCTTCTGTCAGATCCGGGCGCTGACCGGTTGCAAAAATAACCGTGTCTGCATCAATGTGATGCTCGCTGCCTTCCTCTTTTTCGATGATGGCTCTGCGGTTCTCATCGAAGGTAAACGATTTTACATTCATAAAGTCTACGCCGGTAACAGCATCGGTTCCTGTGATACGCTCAAAAGTCTGCGCCGGATGCACGAATATGCCTTCTTCTTTTGCCTGCTCAATTTCTTCATCATCAGCAGTCATGGCTTCTCTTGCCTCCAGACAGGCCAGATGGATTTCCTCTGCGCCCAGACGTTTTGCGGTTCTCGCACAGTCGAAAGCTACGTTTCCACCTCCGAGAACAATGATACGCTTGCCCATTCCGGTCTCCTGACCAAGACTTGCATTACGCAGGAAATCAATATTTAACAGAACACCCGGAAGCTCGCTGCCTTCCATCGGAAGACGGACACCTTTGTGTGCACCGATGGTCATTAAGACCGCATCGTACTCACTCAGTAATTCAACCGGTTTCTCTACTTTTGTATTTGTCTCGATGACTACGCCCTGATCCTCGATCACGTTTGCTTCCTGTGCAACGATCTCACGCGGAAGCCGGTAGGACGGGATTCCATAAGACATCATACCACCAACGGTCGGAAGTGCTTCTTTTACAGTAACGGCGTGTCCCTGTTTTCTCAGATAATATGCTGCGGTCAGACCTGCCGGTCCTCCACCTACGACGCATACTTTCTTGCCGGTATCGGGAAGCTGTTTTCCTTTTCCCTTCCAGTAACGGCCGGTGTCATGCTCTGCGGCATAACGTTTGATGTCACGGATGGACATTGCCTCACTGACTTCTTTTCGTCTGCACTCTAGCTCACATACATGACTGCAGACATGTCCCAGTGCGTTCGGGAACGGTACTTTCTCACGGATGACCGCTACGGCTGCATCATAATCGCCTTCTTTTACAAAACGGATGTAACGTGGGATATCCGTATGAGCCGGACAGGCGGTACGACACGGCACCAATGCCTCTTCTTTTTTCAGGTTCGTTGTCAGAAGCTGTAATTTATCACGGATGGAACCGGTCGGACAGACTTCTGCACAGGCGGTACAGAAACGACAGTCTTCATCTTTCAGCAATTTGCCATGTAAGGTTCCTACATATGTCTCAAGATCTTTTTTGTTGTACTGCAATACGCCTACGCCTCTCAGTTTGTTGCAGGCACGTACACAGCGGCCGCACAGTACGCAGCGGTTCATGTCATGAATGAGCAGCGGATTGCCCTCTTCCATCTTGATACCTTTGATACGGGTACGCATACGTGCGTTGTTTGCACCGATATACTGGATCAGTGTCTGAAGCTCGCAGTTACCGTATTTCGGACACGTGGAACAATCTTCCGGATGTCCGGCAAGCAGTAATTCCAGAGCCAGGGTACGCAGTTTGTTGATCCGCTCACTTGTGGTATGTACTACCATTCCGTCCTGTGCACGCAGGGTACAGGATGTGGTCACGCCTTCCTGACCTTCGACTTCTACAATACACATGCGGCAGGAACCATTCTCCGGCAGATCCGGATGATGGCAGAGGTGCGGAATATAAATTCCGGCTTCCAGCGCACATTCCAATACATTTTTATTCTCCGGCACTTCCAGGCGGGTGCCGTCAATCGTAATGACTGCCATGTTTTTTCTCCCTTCTGTTCTTCATTCAACCTTTGTCGCTTTGATGTTCATTCTGTTCATCTCACATCTGATATATTTTTGACGTGCACGGTACTGTTATGGTACACTGTCACTATAATCACTGATAAAATTATAACATGAGGATTTCAAAAAAGCTTCAAACAGCTGTTGAAAATTCTCACACCTTTTTGATTTATTTTCAACAAATGTCGAATGGGCAGACTGCCCTTTCTTTTTAGGGAGATTCTTATGATCACATTAAAAACACTGCTTGACCAGCTGCAGGATATTTGTCGCTGTATGGTTAGAAATGACTATGATACAACACGTTTTATCAGCCGCATCGATATCCTCCGGCAGAATACGGTTCTGTGTCCGGACACCCTGTATCTGTGCCCGGATGACATTCCGGAAAATCTGCCAAAACCAGATGCTTTTTCGGCACCGGCTCCAGAGCAGTCACCGGTACTTCTGATAGACGCTGCCCTCTGGGAGACCTACGCAAAGTCATCTGCTGCAGAGTATTTACCAACAACCGGAGATTTTTTGCATACAGCGAATGAAGCCACCGCTTTGCAGGACAGATTTTCTGTCATCCCGGTAGAAAACATGCCTGCACCGGAAGATACTTTTCTGTTGTTGAACCAGCGGCTGACCTTTGAACTGCGGTTGCAGCAGGAAATCAATGATCTGTATCATCTGCTTTACAGCGGTCATGGTCTGGACGATCTGATCCTCCGGGCAGAATCTTTTCTCCACCGTCCCATGTCTGTGCTGGACGCCAGTTACAGCATGATCGCGGTCTCCCCGCTGATGCACCAGCTTCCGTTTGGTATGGAAAAAAGTGAGGAAGGAAGCATATTTTTAAGTTCCCAGGAAGTGGAAAGTCTGCGCCGCCTGCAGATTGAACATCAGATTTACAAAAATAATCAGGCATTTTTTATCCAGACGGAAGACCACCCGGATACGAACTGGATTTTCTGTGGCATCCGCATCCAGCATGTCATGACCGGCTATGTAGCACTCTGTCTGCCGGATAAAGCGGAGGCCAGTGAACATGAGCTGCGACTGATCACCGCTTTTTCCGATATCTGTGCGATTGAAATGCAGAAGCATGAATTCTTCGTGCAGAAAACAGGCTTACAGTATGAAACGTTTCTCACGGAACTACTGGAAGGACGGTTCAACGATGTAAACATCATAGAAACCCGGCTGAAACTGCTGAATCGCCGTTTCGGAAAATTCTTCTGTCTGGCGATCCTCTACTGTCCGGAACCGCACAACAGCGACCTGTTCAACAAACGTCAGATGGCGTCACTGCGGCAGGTTTATCCGAATGCCATGTCCGTGGTATACAAAAATAACATCATCCTGCTGATCAATCAGGATACGCCGGTACAGCTGAGTCCTGAACTGACAGATCCACTGGAGCAGTTTGCGGAGCGCAATCACCTGAAAGTCAGCTTAAGTCAACCCTTTGCAGATATCCTGAAAATCCGGATTTTCTACCATCAGGCACTCCACACCCTGGAGCTGTCGGACCTGCAGGCACCGGATCAGACACTGTTTTACAGCACCGATGCCCTGCCGGAATATCTGTTTTCCAAATGTAATTACCAGGAACTGGAAGTTGGGATCCATTATCATATTTTCCAGCTGCAGGATTATGATAAAACATACCATACGGATTTTGTAGAAACGCTGCGGGCCTATCTGGATCATGACCGGAATGCTGCAAAAACGGCAGAATATCTGCATATTCACCGGAGCACTTTCTTCTATCGGGTAAAAAAAATAGAAGAGCTGCTGGAAATTTCCATTTCTGACAGTCATCTTCTATTTCTGTATGAATTATCCTTCAAAATCTGGGATTATTTGTGCCGCTGACGGGTGTTACCACTCCAGCAGTTTGGAAAGCCGCAGTAACGTCAGACGGTTTCTGACGTATGGGCTGCTCTGCAGCGTCAGTTCTACTTTTTCTTTGTCGATTCCAAGGTTAGATATCTCATGTACGCAGCCTGCATCATGCAATTTTGCATACATATCGTCAGCATCCGGGAGGTCATCGATGAGATCTTCGATCTCCGGAAGCTGTTCTTCCAGTTCTTCCAGATCGATATCCTCCAATGGATTCGGCGTATTCTCTGTCAGAATTCCTTCCAACAGACCTTTTTTACCAAATGTATGTTCCAACAGACTCATTTCAAGTCCTTTGGCTGTTTCCGATTTTACAGTTACATTTTTATGTCGGATGGCATATCCGAGCTTTTTATAATAATCCGTCACGATCAGAAGACCGAGGCCTACCTGCTCACCATGCAGCGCATTGGTTTTCTCATTCAGCACATTCAGATCCCACAGATGAGATACCATATGTTCTGCTCCTGATACCGGGCGCGGACTTTCCACCATCTGCATGCACAAACCTGACAGAAGCAGGGCATACATCAGCTTTTCGATGGCATCTTTGTCTCCAAAACGAATATCTTCCAGTACCCGGCTGACATCGCGCAGTGCCTTTTCCAACAGATCGCATACTTCCTCACAGATGTACTCACCGGTAACGAGATGTGCGATCTTCCAGTCAAGAATGGATATATATTTTCCCAGAAAATCGGATACACCGGAAGCGGTAAGCCGCGACGGTGCCGCACTGAAAATATCGGTATCTGCCAGGATCCAGCGCGGAGACACACCGGCAACGGTCCTCTTCAGTCCATCCCAGGTCAGTGCCGCCACATTGGCTGCATAACCGTCCACACTTGCTGCGGTTGGTATAGAAACAAACGGGATATCGTACTCGGTCGCCGCATAGCGGGTCAGATCATGGATCGTTCCACCGCCGATCGCCACCAGCACATCCACAGAGACACTGCTCAGTCCTCTGTCACAATAATCCAGCTGTTTCATCACTTTGTTTACACCACGGTTGTCTGCCTGAAGTCCTTCCGGATTCAGTTCAATGACCGGATAATCTTTAAATTCTTCCTCTAAAAACGGTTCCGCCGCCGTCCGCGTATTGCTGTCACATATAAATACCGGATTCTGAAATGCTTCCAGAATGTCTGTCAGTTCTCTGACTGCTCCGGATTCGATGCTGATCTTTTCAACGTCAATATTATGTGCTTTTCCGCAGGCGCACGGCTCTCTTAACTGCCCAAGGTCTACGTCCATCTATCTATCTCCTTCACTTTTCTGCACTGATAGTTTTCCCACAAAACAGTAGTTTGGGTGAACTATGTTTTTTCACAATTATCTCTTATTTTCTCACATCTTGCGTTAGAACACAATATCTATTTTTGATTTTTCAAAAATCCCATCAAATTGCAATCCATGTAATCAATGTCGGTATTTCATGTTTATAATCGTATACTTGCAAAAGGGATATCCTCTTCCGTCAGAAGCCTCATTTCAGTTTCCCGACAGGTAAACAAAAAGATCTGATTTTCCTGTTCCGCCAGCCACCGCAGCGTCTGACGCAGCCGTTCTTCATCATAGTTTGCAAAGGTCTCGTCCAAAAGAAATGGCAGCGGTTCTTCCTTCATCAGCATATGCCCCGCCGCCATCCGATAAGAAAAATACGCCTGCTGCATCGTTCCCTGACTGTATGCCTCCGGGGTACGCTTCTGCAGCTGCTCTGCCAATACGATACCTTGTCCATCCGTCACCTGCAGCTGCTCATGTACATTTCCCGTAATCTGCGCCAGAATCTCTGACATTTCTTTATCTAATGTATGTTCCAACGTCTTTGACATCCGGGCGGCAAGGCTGGACATGGTTTCCGCTGCCAGTTCCAATGCGTCCCTGTCTTCACGGGCATGCTGCTCATCCAACGTCTCCTGCTGCAATTCAGCCACCTGTTCTGTCAGATTTTCCAGTTCCACTTCTTTCTCCTGTATCTGGCTTTGCAGCTGATCCTCGGAACCTTCCTGCCGGGCCGCCTGAAGCTGAAGCGCTTTTTTCTGATCCTTCAGTTGCTGCAGCTGTTCTTCCAGAACGGATTTCTGCTGACAAACACGCTGTAACTGCTGATCCGGGGCAGCTTTCCTTCCCTCCCGCTCCACGGACTGTAAATTCGCCCGGTCATTTGCCCGGCTATCTTGCCCCCTGTGATTCTGTGCAGAATCATTTATACTTTGTCTGTGATTCTGTGCAGCGTCAGTTTCTTTCTTTGCCCTGTTTCTGCGATAGGCTGACACAAGCCCGGCCAGGATCAGAATGATACAGATAATATTCAAAGCCGGTGCTATCTTCTGAAATCCATCCATGGCAGACCTCAAAACAGGGGCCAGAATCAGACCCGCCACACCAATCAGCAAAAGCGGTGAAAATCCTGCGTTTTTACCGGATTTCTGCTGAAGTGCGTCCGTTTTCTCCTGCTCCCGTCGAAACTGCTCCCGCTTCCATTGTTCCCGTTCAGCCTGCTCCCATTCCAACTGTTCCTGTGCTACCGCGCTCTTCAGCTCCTGTTCCCGCCGGCAGACCGTCTGATAAGCTGTCTGTACCGGTTCCATCTGCTGCTGTAGCGCTCTTACCTGCTCCTGCACCGTACCCTGCTGCGTACTCTGCTTTTCCTGCTGCGCTTTCAGCCCGGCGATATCACGTTCCAGCACCTGTTGGTTTACTTCCAGCTGATGGATATGCGACAGCCGTTGCTGTTCCAGTTCTTTCCGGGTCTTCTCCGCATTTTTTCGTTTCTGCTCCAGTTCCTGCAATGCCTTCGACAACTGAAAATCCCCACTTCCGGTCTGTGCCAGATTGCTGCGTTCATCCTCTAAAAGTACACCAAGTTCCCTCCCCGGAAGCAGCTGTTCCTGCCCGATACAGCAGGTATTTTCATAGGCTGCTGCACTGACATTACCAAGCAGCATGTCCAGATCTCCGTATTCCACAGAAAGTTCCTCACCGTCCCGGATATTCACCAGCCGCGCACGTTTTTCCTTATAATAAAAATTCCGTTCCAGCAGAAACTGCTGCTGCCCGGTCTCAAACATCATGGAACCGTAAAAATAGGCCGGAGTATCCCATGGTTCATACCGGTTATAAGTATCCAGCGTCTTTCTCACCCTTGTTTTTTCCAGGCCAAACAGCATCGCCTTCAGAAACTGCATCAGGGTGCTTTTGCCGGATTCATTGGCTCCGTAAATAACATTGATCTGTGGTGCAAACTGATACTTCTGATTTTCCAGTTTTCCAAACTTTCCTATGTTCGCCTCTCTGATAATCATCCTATGTCTCCTGTCCTTCCCCCATGGCATTCAGCATGGCCTGCACACCATAATACAATGCTTTCCTTCCGGATGCCGCATCCGGATACGCCTCCAGTGTCTCGATATACTGCGCCAGAAGTGTTCCATCGTATCGCTGTTTCAGCTGGTCAAACGGATAATCCGGCTCGGTCTCATCCACGACACGCACCACCCGGTTCAACTGCGCCAGTTCCTGCACCGGCAGGACAATATCCGCATCCCGGTATCCACGCAAAACCAGATGGGAAATCTGATAGGGCGCACGTTTTGCCAGCTCCTGCTGCGCCAGTCCCACCATCGCATAAGCGGACATCTCCGGTGTCACCGGAAGTTCCTGCCGGATATATTCACACTTTTTGATCGGATAAAAAGAAACCCGGCAGCCGGCCTCCGTCAATTCCCCTATCCAGAAACCGTGGGGGCCGAAATCATTACAGTCTGTCGGCTCCAGGGAACCAGCCATTACCACCCGGTTCGGGATCAGCTGCGCCGCCTTGTGGATATGTCCAAAAGCTGCATAATCATATCCTGCTGTCAGTTCATTTGCCCGGAACGGATGATGCCGGTCATCGCCGCCGTGTCCCAGCAGAATCTGAAACTCTGAATCCATCTGCCGCTGATGTTTTCCATACACCGCTCTGTCATCTTCCTTATCCCAGAAGCTGCAGCCCCATACCGTCGTATGGATCCGCTCCAGATGCACCGGTGTGAGATCTTTATTTAAAATAAAATGCACATTATCCGGCCACGCAAAGGTGCGGTAATAAGACTTCGGATGCAGATAATCATGGTTTCCCGCGATCAGTACAATCTCTGTGTCCGGTATCGCAGCAAATCCCGCTGCCACTTCTTTTAATTCACGCTTTAATGGCTGTCTGTGAAACAGATCACCGGCGATCAGCAGCAGATCTGCCTGTTGTCTGCGAGCCTCCTCCAGCACCATATGAAAACTGTTCCAGATATCTTTGCCCCGTTTCTCACTCCAGGGCATTCCCACATCCGGGGTAACTCCCAGATGCACATCTGCAATATGTATGAACCTCATAATTTCCTCCATAATACAATCTTTTTGCTCACCGCCGGAAAAAGCGGGAGACCTCTTTTATCTGATATAATAACGCAACCTAAAAAACGGGACTCTGGCTATTTCCTCTCAGCCGACGATCATTAGCGGACGAGAGAAAATCACAGAGTCCCGTTTCATAATTTATGCCGGAACACACACAATCACACGGAAAATGTCTTACTGTTCCACCTGTTTCGCCAGGAACAGTGCCGCAGCCTGTGCCAATTTTCCCTGCAATTCCCCGACACTGTCCTTATCTGCGCCGCTACACAATGCCACCGCGCCGATGGCATCCCCTTCACAGATGATGGTCGATAATGCCTGGGTCTGATATTGCATGGCATCGTCAAGGGTCAGTTTCTTGCAATTTTTCTCCTGTGCATCCGCCACCTGACAACCTCTTGCTTCAATAAACTGCTCCATTTCCGGGCTGATCGGTTTTCCATCATAATTCTTTTTGCCGTTTCCCTCCGCTGCGATGATGTGGTCACGGTCCATGACACATACAAGGCTCCCTGCTGCTTCCGCCATGCTTGTGGCATACTGAGCGGCAAATGTACTCAGCTCCCCGATGGGGGAATATTTTTTCAATACAATGGCTCCGTTCTGTTCCGTAAAAATCTCCAGCGGATCTCCCTCCCGGATGCGCAGCGTTCTGCGGATTTCCTTTGGCACTACCACGCGCCCCAGATCATCGATCCTGCGCACGATTCCTGTCGCTTTCATATCGTAAAAACCTCCTGTTTCCTCTTCTCAATTACCAGATTTTTGTTGTACATCTAGTATGTGGAAGCAAAAGGTTGATTATACCATAAATTTTTTCACATAATTCCGCTAAGATATCGCATTTTCTTTCATCCTGTTTATGGCACTATCTTACAGCACTTACCTTACGCCTGCTTATTGTAAAGCGGACATTCGCAATCCGCTTCGCTACTTGCTCATGAACGCAGTTCCGCATGGGTGCGGTGTACATGCCGCCGCACGAAGTAGAAGCAGATCACCTGCATCACGATCGTAAGGATCCAGGATGCCGGATAAGAGATAAACAAGATCGCCAATGACCTGTGCTGTGGGAAAATACCATAAATCCAGACAATACGGGTACCTACCGTTCCGATCACGGACAGAATCATCGGTACTGCTGAATGTCCCATTCCACGCAATGCTCCCGGAAACAGATCCATAAGACCACATAAAAAATAAGTAACTGTGGTATACAAAAGGATTTCCATCGCACACTGGATAACCGCAGGATCCGTAGTATAAATCTGCAGGATTTCCGGACCAAAAACATACACACCAACGCCCAGTGCCAGCGATACGCTGACGGACAAAATAATGCAGTCACGTAGCACCCTGTCCATCCGTTTCAGTTTTCCCACACCATAATTCTGACTCGTAAAACTCATACATGCCTGTGTAATGGAATTTACCGACATATACAAAAATCCCAAAATATTATTTGCCGCTGTATACCCCGCCATCGCCGTATCTCCGAAGGAATTCACGGAAGACTGCAGCAGCGCGTTTGAAAAGTTAATAACCGTACTTTGAATCCCGGCAGGAATTCCCACCTGAAAAATCTGCAGCAGATAAACCTTTTTTATTTTCAGCTTCGAAAAGCGCAGCTGATAGCAGCTGTCGGTGCGGTACAGGCATAACAAAACCAGAATGCAGGAGATCATCTGTGCCGTAATCGTCGCAGTGGCTACGCCTGCCACCCCCAGATGAAAACCGATCACAAGAATCAGATCCAGCAGCGCATTGGCACATCCGGAAATCACCAGAAACAACAACGGCCGCTTGGTATCTCCCACCGCACGCAGAATCGCTGCCCCATAATTATAGAGCATAAAAAACGGCATCCCCAGAAAATAAATCCGCATGTAAAGGGTTGACTGTGCAATGACATTGTCCGGCGTTCCCATAAGAAGCAGCGCACCTTTTGCACTGATTACCCCGATTCCTGCCATGAGAATTCCGCTGATCAGTGCCAGCAGAATGGCGGTATGTACCGTGTCTGACATTTCTTTTTCCCTGCCGGACGCAAAAAAACGTGCCGCAAGCACGTTAGCCCCCAGCGAAATTCCGATAAACAGATTGGTGAACACGTTGATGAGTGCCGTGGTCGATCCCACTGCCGCCAGTGCCTGTTTTCCCGTAAAGTGCCCCACAACAACGATATCCACCGCATTGAACATCAGCTGTAAAATTCCAGACAGCATGAGTGGGAGTGCAAACGAGATCAGTTTATCCATGATCGAACCATTGCACATATCTATTTCATATTTGTTTGTTTTCAAATTTTCTCTATCCCCTTTCTGGTTCTGTTATCCCTCTGAGCCATAAAATACGCCGCTACTGGCGGCGTAGTTGTTTGTCCTTATACATTCTCTGATCTGCGATCTCGATCAGTTCCATTATATTTTCATATTTTCCCACAGCATATCCCACGGAGGCAGATACCGGAATCTCACTGTTTTTCTGAATCGGCTTCATCACCTGCCTCCACTTTTCAATGACATCTTCTGCAATCTCCTGTGTCCCATCCGGAATAATCATAAGAAATTCATCCCCACCGTAACGGTAAGCATTGGTTTCCTCACTCGTCACTGCTGCCCGAATGGATCCCGCAATTTTAGCAATCAGCTGGTCTCCGTACAAATGACCAAACGTATCGTTTACATATTTCAACTGGTTGACATCCCAATAAATAACCACAACCGGGCGTTCTTTTGGCTCCATATGTTCCACTGTTTCAAGCAGTTTATTTTTGCTGTAAAGTCCCGTCATATCATCCATGGAAGCCGCCTGTACCATACGCATTGCATTTTCCATGGACTTGCGCACAATACTGTTTACACTGTTACTTACATAATAAAATGCAACCGCCATCAGCGATCGCGGCATCACATAATAAAGTGCCAGCGTAACCATAGGATTTTCGTTTACTTTGTTGAGCAAAAACACGCCATCCTTCTGCAGATGATCCAGTGATGTCACCGTCAGCAGTGCCATGTTTGCATCACATACCCCAAAATAATAGCCCACATAAGTACTGATCGTAATCCCACCCACTGTAAAGATAAAGGCATAAACCGACAGTCTCTTTGAAGTATACATACTTGCAATGATAATCGGGATCATCATAATAATGATCATATGGTAGGTAAGGGATGCACTCGCGGCCATGACGATCAACCCGATGGCCGTAACGCTGAGATACTTGGTAAATGGGTGCTCAAGCCCCATCTTCACAAGTAGCAATCCATAAATCAACACCAGCACACATGCCGCCACATAGCCTCTTGTAAAAATCGTCTGATCCACGATAAAAATATGCAGGCAGTTCAGAATCATCACAAACGAATAGAATAAAATGCAGATTCCCACCACACGGAACGCAAAAATATTCTGTGTCACATCCTCCTGCTCGTAAAAAGCATTTTTATTTATAATTTTAGATAACAGTGCCTTGCAGGTGCTCATCCATATATCCTCCAGCTTTGTCTGCCTTTAGTATAACATATTCCTGCATGAGTTTCACTACTTTGATGAACTTATAAATTCATTGTTTTATATCACTGCTTTAATTATACATCTTTCTAGCATCTTCTAATGCAATTTCTTCAAACAACAATTTTCTTAATTTACTTTGAATACTCTCCAAATACTCCTCTTTTTCTTTCATAAATGTATCTCGCTCTGCCGACAATTTCCCTGCCATTTTTCCAACCGCATGTATGTCACACATATCTATTTTCTCCTGACGTATATCACCAATGTCTTTTTTGACAGTTTGATACAACTTAGCAAGCACGACATATGCTGCAAGTTTCCTGATCACACCATCATCACGTACAGAAAAGTGTACCGCATCAATAAAAACGATAGGATACACAGGGGACAAAGGACGATTCTGCCATTCCTCGATTCGTGGAAGGAGTTTATCTGTGATATCCGATACCATTCCTTCACTTACTTCAAAGCCGTAAATATCCTCTATGGTTTCTGAAATCTGTCGAGTAGTCATTCCCTTTGCATACATTGAGATAATCTTGTCATCAATCGAAGAAATATCTTTTTGACGCTTTGGAAGTATTTGTGGCTCAAAAGAACTCTGGCGATCCTGAGGGACATCTACCTGAAATTCACCATATTTACTACGAACAGTTTTGGATTTCATACCATTACGGTAGTTAGGCTCACCGGATCTTTCATAACAGTCATAGCCTAGATGATCATCCATTTCCGTTTCAAGCATATCTTGAATTGTTCCGGAAAACAGATCTTTTAAAGCATCCTGAATATCCTCAGCAGATTGGATATCGTACTCCTGAAGCAGACCCTGGATAAGATTTCTTTTTCCTTCGGTCATTGGTTTTGGTTTGTAAACTTCTTTTTTTCTGTTTGCCATAATAAAAGGCCTCCTATGATTTTAATATTTTATCATAGAAGACCATTAGATTGTGTAATTTACAGAAATTTTTCACAGGCTCTGATATTATGCACAAATCACACCACATTATTTTTTATATTTAGCTTCAAATATACTTTTATAATAAAAAAGTCATCACAGCCTGCCTAAAACAATGATATGATATATCCATAACATAATAATTTTCTTCAAAAATGGATAAACCTCACTCAAAAATACTATTGGGTTTTATATTTTTCAAATGCTCCATAGCAGCCTTTAATTGTTCATCTTTAGGATTAATAAATAGGGCGAATCCCACCACACCTAATAAATGCTTGTAATATTTATCCTCATTTTCACCTATATGTCTAGCATGTTCTTGCAAGCCAAATTTTTTTATATAATACATACTTTGCCTTATCATATGTCTAACATCTTTGGACACTTGCATTTTTTCATTAACAACTATACCAGTAACCAACTGTCTTTGATGATTATGTAAAACCCGAGTTTTTGCGTAATTCAAGCGAAATCCATGTTTATTGAGTATTAGTTTTACATTTTTATAAAACTCTCTAATATCAATAGAATTCCCAGAAAAAGCTATATCATCAGCATATCTAGTATACATGATTTGTTTACCTTTTACAAACGCATACAAATCATCATCTAAGTCCTTCGTACATAAATTAGACAAAGCTGGACTGGTTGGAGCCCCCTGCGGAAGAGCATTGTTTAGTAAGCAAATATTTGACAATACACATGCAACATGTTCTGTATATCCCAATGACGAGAAAAAGCTAAACACCTTACTAAAATGTATACTTGCAAAATATTCCTTTATATCTAATGCTATTATACACTTTCTATTTTTATGATAATACGCATTCGATTTAACAGAACGTCCTTTCGTATACGCTTTAGCATATTTACTCACTGGTAATTTATTAAGAATTTCGTCCAATATCCATCTTTGAATATTCTTTAATCCTGGCAAAGGTTCATCTATCTGACGTTTTTTTCCATCCTTCTTCGGTATAAAAAATGTTCTGTAAAAATGTTTTGAAGAGTTAGATATGGAATATATATAATCTGTACTATATCCAACTAATTTTGAAAAATGATCTACACTGTAAATAATAGGTAATCCTTGTTCATACAATTTTTTCGCATACGCCAACCATCCATTGATGTATTCATCACATTTTCCAACGTTTCTAGCACGTTTTTGAAATTCACATTCATACCTTTTCCATCTCATGATACAAACCTCAATATATAATAATGGACAGTATAGCTACTAATATATCATAGGTTTGCAAAATTGCAAACCTAGCATCTGCTCTGCAGTGCTGCGAAAGTATGAAAATTATGATACAAGAATCATTTTCATACTTTCGCCATGGCTTGAAAATAAATTCTCTCTAGAATGGCGACTCGCCACTCCCTCACACAAGTGTGAAAAGTCTAACTATACTGTCTCATTATATCATGGTAAAAAAATATCAAACTTACCTGATTTACGAATCCTCTTTCCAGTGTCCATTATAACAAATTTATTTTGAAGATGCGACTTCTTTATATGTTTTTTTAGAAATTCAATTTGACTAACTATATCAACATAACTATAGCCTAGCTTTCTCACTCCTCTAATATCCTTTCCTTTCATCATAAGTCTAACTAGTTGTTGATTTAATTTATCAAAATCTGAATCCTTCATCTTGAAAATGGCCCCTCTCCATCTTTTGTCTTACCTTTTTTTGCCCAAAATATCGGAAGTGTATTGTTAGGCGTTCTATACATACTTACTAACGATTCAGTACAATTATATCCTAACGGTGAACTAAACCTCTTCTTTCCTTTAATCATGTCCGTCATAGACTTTATCATACACAGTTTCTCATTCAATTCATCACCTGCATAGAAACCATGTATCCCCTTCGTTGCTTTATGCTTAAAAACTACACGTACACCTTTATCTGCCAACCTTTCATAAGCCTCCTCCATAATCACTATTACAGCCACAACTATTTGTTCTGTTAATATTTTTTTACTAGCAACCAACTCATCTATAACAGCAATCGCAGTATCACCAGAACCAATGAAATCATCTATTAATACAATTTTTTCTGAAGAAGATAATACTTTATTCAGGCAGAACACAATTGAGGAATATATATACTTGTGTTTCTTGTATTTTGAAAATATATTGCTACACTCACCTCCATGCAACATATATGCAACTATATCTCCGCTTTTTTCATGTTTTAACTCACTTATTGATTTCAATGGTAATAAACAAACACTTTTCTGTTCTTCGCTAATTTCCTTACTCAGAATTTTCTCCAAAACATATTTTACGCACGTAGGATATTCCTCTAATCGAACCCACAAAAAACGCTTTGAAAGTTCCAAAAAGAAATCTCTTTCTTCGTCATTACTCCATACATCCATACGATTGCAGAATCTATCATAAAGTTCTGACTTCCAATCCCATCCATTGTCTTCAAACAACCTTTTTGTTTTTTCAAGATATTCGTATGTAATCGTTCTCACCTCAACAAAAATCCTATACATGAACAAGTAAGAAAGAATATATCACTCTTAGCAGGTCTGACCTATGCTGTTTTTTATCAGCATCTACCAGCCTCGTGGCCTTGTTTATACCTACTGCTTTCAGCTTTGCTTCACGCTATAAAGCATTAATAGCATCGTCTCCCATCGTCAGCACATCAGCTGCCAAGCAAGCCTTTTCAAGCACAAGCAGACTGCTTTGAACTTCAATATTCTTGAATGCTGACTTATATTCATGGAAATAGATGCTCAGCCACCGCTCAATCAGGTTCTCGCAAACAATTAGCTTCTTAAATATCTCGCCAGTTAAATGCTCTTATACATCTTTACCGCTTTTTCTTCTTAGCCTCACATATTTTGTATTGTTCCAAAATATCAGCATATACTCTACCATCTGCCTCCTCACCTGGAGGTTTTGTATTTATGTAAAACCATATACACTTAGCGTTCTTTTGTGCTCTTTTTATATTTATTTCATATAAAGTTGTCCTGATACATTCGCGCATCGTATCATCTTCGGGTATGAAATCAATATAATTATGTACATAATACAACATTATGGATGAATTACTACCTAATAATAATTCATCTATTTGATATGGCAAAACATAATCTCCACAATTATCACATATATATCCAACAAATTTTGTAGTTTCACATAGCTGATCTTTTTTTTTAGCATTTTTTCTGCATATTGGACATTCTGATATACTATATTCGTGCATGTAAAACGCCAACCTTTCAATTCTTTTAACCCATGTGATTCCGCTATAACATTAACACTATTGAAATTAAGGTTTACATCTTATATTCAAACATAAAAACACTCTAAATCAAACCACTCATAATTAAAAATTATTCCACAAGACATTGTTTTATTTCTTTACATTCCCTTAACATATGCCTTCCTGTACATACATAAAGCATATGAATAAAATTATCAAAATTTCTTATAAAATATTGTTTATAATTCAATAAAATATCTTTTTGATGTTTATGAAAATGATATAGTATCTTAATAAATACCAATGGATATGGTTTGAACTTATCTATATCTTGATAAATTTCTCTGTATATAGATTTTTCATTATCTCCTGAATCTTTTACATAACTCATTTTTAGTGACAGCATATAATTAATCCCGTCAATATAGCTGCTACCACTGTCAAAATCTAATTGTACAAATAATATAAAACCATCCCATATAGCATTTTCCAATTCTCTAAGCTCTTCTATCGACTTACCATTTGATAATAAATTGTTATAAAGCTCTATTCCTACTATTAGTAAAAATAACCTATTTTTTCTAAAATTAACAGCAGTATTACTATAATATTCAAAGTAGCTTTTGTAATATGTTTGCATTATCTTATTCCATGATTGTTTCCACCTTTCAATAGCACAGCTTATATCGCTATCATAATATAATTTTGATAATATGTAATGAATGCTTTTGGGTATGCTATCAGCTTTTATGCTTGTCTCCTGAGCTATACATAATACTCTATCAAGCAATTGTACAATTTGATTCTTACTACTTGTGCATGAAAAAAATGTAATAACAACAACATCATGCAATGTCACACCATAATTTTCTATATTTTTACATCCATAATAATATATTTTTTGCCTAGTTTCTTCATCTAAATTTTCAGCAATTTTTCCAATTAAAGATTGTGATTGTTCGAATAATCTATCATTAGTTAAAACGTATTTAAAATAATTATACATTAAAAATATACCATCGTCACGTTTCTGTAAACTATCTGCAAGGTCTTTTGCATATTTTTCTGCTATTGAACGAGCATGTTGGTTAGAAAATAACACATCAAAATACACAGGTGCTGCTATAGATCCATTCCATTCTAAGCTGTCTCTAGTATCAACTCCGCACAGCATTATATCGAATAGCTTTATAAACCCATTTTTATCTCTATTAGCAATATAACTGAATAATTCCGATAACATATATGGAATGGGTATTTTCGCACATAATTGCACAAATTCTTGCTTAGAAGCCTCATATATACTTATAAATAAGCAAAAACATTTTTCATCAATATGATATGATGAAAATTGATTATCTTTCAAAAATGTCAAAATATCTTTTTTATTCGTTCTTTCTTCTTTAAACTCCTCAAAAGCTTTCTCATTTATCAAAAAAAAATTATTATCTCGAAACCATTCTGGAAACTGGTTCAAAACTTTGTGGCAATACTTTTCTTTTTTTTCCTTTGATAAATTATTTATACATCCATATAATTCTTCTAATTCTTCATAATATTTTTCTACATTGATATCTCTAAATACATCTCTAAAAAAATCATCCAAAGAAATTTCCTTGTTATCTATAAATTTCTCTATCATAAGCTCAATATTCCCCTCCCCAGCTTTTTTCTAAATTTTACAATTCAAATTTACGATATCACAGCAACTCTTTTTTTTAAAATCTTTCATTACATTTTATTCCTCATACGACTTTTCCTTTCGAAAAAAATTTCGCAAAGCATTATTTTCATCTTTCCAACCATGAGTTAATGCATTTAAACTTGGATGTGTTCCACCTATACTAGCTCCACAATGCCATATTTCTCCGTCCATTATGGCAAACCTGTCGTGTACATTGTCACCATTTCTCAATTCTAAAACTTCTATAATATTTTGTTTATATGTAAGTGGACACACCTCCCTTTTCTCTTGATGAATTTTATGGATTTCTTTTAATTCGCAGCAACATATTGCAATATTTTTGCTTATGTTATCGTATCTTTCTTGAGTGCCTATTAACTCATTCAACATTTTATTATACATATGCTTGTCAAAATACTTATCAATAAAGGTTATATCAGCGCTTTCATTAAAGCATTGCCAAAATTTTTTACTCCCCAATATTATATCTTCATTTTTCTTCAATAGATTCTGCTGATGTATATTTACTTCAATAACTTTCCAACCAGGAAATTTTTTTGAATCTCCGTCGCAATATTTATCCTGTTCTACTATATAGCACGGCCATAATATTTCTGGCTTTAATTTAATATCATTAAGTATTTCTTCCGATAAATACAAATCACTTGCAGTCTTTTTCTTTTGTTTTTTTGTTTTTTTCATTTTGCTTATCTACCCATTGACTCAAATCAATACATTTTTCTTCAATATCCCTTATCAATTGCAATATATCATCCACATAGTCTATTTTTACCATCATACTCGCCTTACTACCTATATGATTCAAAGAATTTCCCGAAAAATATACTGAATTATCGATAATTAGGAATCGATCGTGAATAGGTATAGGCTTCTCTATCATAACCTTAACTTTAATATTAAATTCGGAACACTCCTCATTAATTTTATTGTTTAGATAGATTCCTTCTGCTTTTCTTCCTTCATCATTAATATTTTTTTTTCTCTTTAATACGGTATGACTTGTTATAATCTTTCTTATAACTCTAGAACGAGGAATAGAAAGAATATACTTATACAATTCTATAACTGAGAAATATGGGTCTACTATTACTACACATTCCCTTGCTTGCCCAATTAACTCCCTTATATATTTTTGTGCCTCTTTCTCTTCTCCCATTTTAAACAATATTTGACCAGACTCATAAGCCTTTCTCTTGTTTTTTTTACTTACATCTCTTTTATTTAATTTTTCTATTAATTCTATTTGTTTAGATACTGTTCCTATATTAATACGCTTTTCATCTGTAATAATAGGAACAGTGTAGTCATCTTTTCCTTGATCACAGATCTCAACTCGCCTTTCCTTAAAAGGTGCCTCAATATTCAATTTTATCTTATACATAAAAGAATTGAATTCTGAATAATCTAATATTCCATGTTCATCCGATACTACAACATATGCAAAACGGTCCACTACACCCGATGTATCAATAATTATGCAATTTTTCTTTACATCAATTGAATTGTATTTCGTAATTCCAAATTGACTTTTTTCCATTGTTAAAACATGTATTTTTTTTCTGTTTATATCTATCCCCTCTCTAGTAGTAAAATATCCCAAAATCTTATAATCATTCTGTTTACTAGGATGCAATCTAATTGAGAAATCCCTATATACTGGATTTGGTAAAATAATATGTATACTTCCCAGAAGTTCTGGAACCTCTGCAATATCCCATTGTAATTCATCCTCACACCATTTTCTTATATCATCATCATTTATTAAATTAAATAAATCTCCATCTATAGCACACGAAATTTTATGGCTGGTTCTACATGTCCCGCACCAATCAGGAATGTATGGTGAAATATCTGATTTTTTGCTTAAATAAAAAATTGGCCATTGAGGAAATTCAATAAAACTATTTACATTTATTACATTTTTCGTTTGCCCCTCCTCAATAATAGGTATAAAACACCTTTTTTCTCCTAATGATTTATATAAATTTATGGCATACATTACATCTACATGAAATCTTTCATGATGTATACAGTATTCATCTTTAGTAGTTGTTTTTCGAGGCGATATAAAATATTCATTGATTTCTTTCGGATAAAACTCTAATGACATAAAGAGCAATTGCGATTTTTCTTCACAATTATCTTTACGAGATGTCCAAAGTAAATCTATAACTGCACCTTTATAATCATTCTTTATTAATGCCTCAATGTCTTTATTGACCATTACCATGACCCCTTTGTACTATATACTTAAACTAATTTTATTCTATAAAAATCATGCACCACGGCTCTTGCGCCAAAACCTTCTTTTTGTGCTGCTAGGCCTTCATTTAAATAACGCCCTTCTTGCTCACAGGATATGCCAAAATCAAACCAGGTTTTATCTTTATAAACATCTGTAATCAGCCAATCCAACAAGCAGTCCAATGCTCCGGTTTTCCGTCCTTCATCCGAATTAGCCAAATACTGTGTATGTACCACACCAGACTGCAAAAAAAGCACCGTACCGGCTTCGATTCGCCCCTTCTTCTCAGCCGTGTATAATTTGATGTTATTGGGAAATTTCTCTGCCAATAGTCTCAACTCATTAACATTATGTACAGGATGTGTGCCATGATATTTCATCAGGATTTTGTCCAATAAACTTATATACTCCCCATATTTGCTACTGTCTTGCAGTGTATATTGATTCCTATAACCTTTCTTGACAGCTCGTTTACGCTGTTCTTGGTATCTTAATCTATCTGGCAGATAAATAGAAAATGACACATCTCTCCTATATAATTCTGCATTATTACGAAACAATGCATATAGAGCTTCATCAGATGGATACTTATTGTATATAGCTGGCATGCATTTATAAGTAAGCATTCTGACACCAGCATTTTTCAAAAATTGTTTTACATTATCAAAAACATCTAGCATCTTAGCGGCTGTCATTTTGCTATCACAAACAAATCCTCCAAAGGTTAATCCCCCATGAGATATAACCGTATCCCCATCTATGCTAGCTGGAAGCAAAGCCATAATATTTCCTTTATCGTTATAAATAATCATAGAAAAGTCACAAAATCTATCACTATGATATTCCATATAGTCACGATAAAAGAAAAAATGTCCATTCTTAGCCTTACTATTAAATTCATCCCATTCCATTTTTTTTGTATCTTCATATTTACTTATCATGACCATACACATCCTTAATTACTAATAATAGTTATATTAGCTTACGCCAATAGTATTTCCACAATTCTTTACAAAGTCCAGAAATTCATCATAATTCCTTATGTAGTCAGATTCATCATATAGTTCTGAAGCCAAGACTAATAATACTGCATCTGAAGAAAAATCATACATTTCCCGCCACATATTATTGGCTACATACAATCCCTCATACGGTCTTTCTAGTGGGACTATTTTTTCCTCTCTGCCATTATCTAATCTGACCTTGCAACTTCCATGTATGCATACCAAAATTTGTTGTAAACATTTATGTGCATGCTGTCCTCTTACAACACCATCTGCCGTGGCATATAAATAATATACTCTCTTAATTCTAAAT
>OIWK01001266.1_pt1 | contig 24682 bp, 18 predicted proteins | sample 1587401 | NCBI WGS metagenome assembly OIWK01 (sample SAMEA3888911, study PRJEB22519) | human gut metagenome | biome: human gut; feature: human-associated habitat; material: faeces | place: Denmark | collected 2009 | reverse complement strand
GCCGCGAAGATGGAGCAGTCAGGGAGGTGATGAAAGAACTGCTTCGGAGCGATCTGCGATTTCATAAAACGGATTGTGGCAGATTCATGCCAAAACACCTCGCGGAATAGTGATGTGTGAACAGTAACCAAAAGTTTGACTTGATTCGAAAAAGTATATTGAGTATATTGCAAACAAAAAATGCATATGATATAATGCCAGTAGGCAAAAAAGATATGACGATGTTCCATGTGAACAAAGAACGAACCCCCGTATGTACCACCAATACATGCGAGGGTTCTTCTCTTTTTATTTCAGTGGTTGAGCATCCACCAGGCTATTCGTTGTCCTTGTTATGACTGTCTAACCATTTGCAAATGAGATGGCAAGTCACACCTGCCGTAACAGTGACAAAAAAAGTAATTGCGACATTCATGGAATTCACCTCCTCCCGTTGCCGGGTCTCGGTTGGACAACGAAGCGATTATATCATACCTTAGACCAAAACGGAACCTTTCAAAATACATATTGCTACCCAAATCTGTCCATCTCTTTTTCTTCTCCCATCCCTCCACACCAAAACCCGCAAATTTTTTTATCCCCACCATCTTTTCTTCATATTAATATTACCCAAATCCAAAGGAGGCAATATTATATGAAAAAAACAGATAAAAAACAATCCAAATCCAGGCAGGAAGCCCTGAATGAACTGACTGCGGGCCTGGAGCAGTCCATCAAAGATTTTATGGATGGGGACAAGTACAGGGCTTTTCTTTCCAAGATGTCGCACCTCCACAATTACTCGTTGAATAACCAGATTTTGATTGCCAGACAAAGACCGGATGCCACGCTGTGTGCAAGTTATACCTGCTGGAAGTCTCTGAACCGTCAGGTCAAAAAGGGAGAATCCGGAATCCAAATCATCTGCCCCTCATCAATCAAATCCCAATCCTTAAAAGACGTAAGAGATGAAAACGGCAGACCTGTTACTCTTCCCGATGGAAGTGTCAAGCAGGAAGTTGTTGAAAGAATCATTCCGTTCTTTAAGGTTGGATATACCTTTGACATCAAGCAGACGGAAGGTGAACCCCTGCCGGAACTCTGTCACAACCTGGAAGGCAGCCTAAGCGACAGGCAAAAGCAGATAAAAGATATACTCCTAGATATCTGCCCGGTTCCGGTCCGCTTCCAAGCAATATCCGGGGATGCAAATGGATATTATGACCTCATCCAAAAAGAAATCGTCATAGACAGCAGCCTTTCCGAAGCACAGTCTCTCAAGACCCTGATTCATGAAATGGCCCATGAAAAACTCCATTCGGCAGACCTTCCGGATAAACACACCGCAGAGGTGCAGGCAGAATCCATTGCTTTTGTTGTCTGTCAGTATCTCGGCCTGGACACTTCGGAATATTCTTTCGGCTATATTTCCAGTTGGAGTTCCGGCAAAGACGTAAAGGAACTGAAAGCCAGCCTGGAGACCATACGCAGTACTTCAAACGAGATGATTGACACAGTAGAACAGAAACTTACAAAAGCAGAAAAACCGGTCCAGGCTATAGCCAAAGCCGCAGAGACCGTACAAAAAAGGAGGTGCAGATAAATGGATGCGATTGAACAGCAACTTGCAGAAATAGAACAGTTAAAAGCAAAACAGGCCCTTCACCGCCAGCAGTTAGCAGAGAACCGCCAGCATGCTCTTGAGAAAAAAAACTACACAAAACGCCTGGTTGATATCGGAAAAATGGTGCTGGAGATTCTGCCTGATGCTTCTTCTATGAGCGAGGTGGAAATAAGAGAAATTTTAGAAAAGATTTTAAACAAATAGTTTTTCATAAATGCAAAATCATCAGATTCATTACACTTTATTAAAAAATATTGCCACACATTCTAAGCCCCGAAAAGCCCGCTGCTTATGTAGATTTCCGGGGCTTTATTGGCTTTACAAAAGTATGAATCCCCGTTCGCGCACTATATTCATCCTGACGGATTCGCTTGACAGTGGCAATAAGCCGCTTGGTAACGAGCCGACAACGGTGAGTTATCAAAGTTGGCCACTGTCTCCCGTTCGTCGATGAAATATGGTATCTTTAAATTCTTATTTTCATATTTTCTTCACAAGCAAAATTCTCAAAAAATGCAAAAATATACTCACCACCGTTCGGTGGTGAGTATATTCGCATTTATAGCGAATTAAATTAGTTGGAAGAGTCAGTCCAATCTGCTCTTAGTTTCTGGTTTTCTGTCATATGTAACTCAAAATTTTTCGATGCATCACCAGAAATTTCATAGCCATAATCATAGACAGTTGTCCATTTACTAAGAATGCTGCCATCCTTTGCGGGTTTAGGGATATCATCTGTGTATATAGTCATCCCGCTTGGCACCTGCATATCAAACTTCGTAGCTCCGCCCTTGCTCGAGAAATATCCTCCGTTAGCGTCAACAGTTAAAGTGAATTTCTGACTAGGATTATATGCAAAAACCTGCACCCAAAACCCTCTATAATAGCCAACACCAATATATATTGCACTTTCATCTAGCATGGTAACTAAATGACCACGACTTTTTTCTAGAGCTTTTACGATTTGTTTTGCACTGTATCCGCTGACGATATTCTCTCCAACAATATTCCCAGCACCGGCTTCATTGTAAGCCGAATCACCGCTTCTACCATCGGGACGGGTGTGACTAAACACCTTGTAAATTTCCTTTGCCCTGACTGCTGCACCTTTGTCAAGAGTGGCATCCTCTTTCAGTGCAGGACTGTCGTATTTCTTTCTTACTTCATTTGTAAGCTTAACAACTTCCTTAATTTTCTTCTGCACTTCAGCTGGGCTTTCCGGGTCCGGAGTCGCCGTAGGCTTTGGCTTCTGTGTAGGCTTCGGCGTAGCCGTCGGCTTTACGGTTGGCTTCGGTGTACTGGTCGGTTTCGGGGTAGCAGTCGGTGCTGCCTTTTTCGGAACCGTAATTACCAAACCGTTTTTATTGTATTTTCCGGAGGTCTTATATTTCTTGTTGTACCCTTTCACGGTATATACATAAGACTTACCGGCCTTTAACGGATACTTCTTTGAAGACTTATGCGTATATTTCAAAGTCTTGCTGCTGACTGTTTTTAACTTCTTCCATTTTGAAGTTCCAGTCTGCTTGTAGTATATCATGTAATTTGTGGCATTACTTGCCTTCTTCCAGGTAAGTACTACCACCTTGTTGCTGCTTGCTTTAGCAGAACCAAGTTTTACCGTAGAAGGTACGGCCGGAATAGTGACGGTCTTGCCTTTTTTATCGTAAGAACTCCATTTCTTACCGTATTTATTATATGCCCTGACTGTAAACGTCAAATACACGCTTACAATGCTATATACACAAATAAGGCACGATATACAGGTTAGGCAGATCACAAGTGTTGTGCAGTGTTTCTTCCTATTATATGCGGTTATTTTATTCCATGTCTGATATGTCTGATATATCTATTGACAACTTGCATCCTACTGCCTTGCATAACTTGTTGAGCGTGTCAAGAGTGATGTTTTCCGTTCTGTTGTTAAGTAGATTGCTTATACTCTGTTTGCTAAGTCCAGTTGCGATACAGATATCTTTCTGCCTTATATCCTTATCTAACATAATGTGCCTGATCGCAAGTGTAACGTCATCTATGTTATTGTATTCTATTTTCATATATTCATTACCTCCAAAAGTGTAGTATTATATCGTATCATAAAATGATAAAAGTATCAATATAGCAATACTAGCAATATTTACAGTTATAATTTTATCATTTTTTGTGTACTATTTTACATTAAAAAGTATTGATATATCAATACAAGCATGATATAGTAATACCATCAACAGAGGGACAGAGATACATAGTCAATCAGTTGATATCTAATTAAATAAAGTGGCACACGGACTTGTTACCGTGTGAGCGATAATAGGTATACTTTTTGCCACCCTTGAGCGGGTACTTTCTGGAAGATTTGTGGGTGTACTTCAGATTTTTACTGCTGACTGTTGCCAGCGCAGTCCACTTCTTCGCACCAGCCTGTTTGTAATAAACACGGTAAGAAGTCGCATATTTGGACTTTTTCCAGGTAACCGTTGCGGAGTTTTTAGCAGCCGTAGCCTTCGTTACAGATACTGCCGAAGGTGTCTTTCCAGATGCAGCGAATACCGGCATAGCCATCACCAATACCAGCATGACCGTCAGGAAACAACTAAAAATCCTCTTTCTTTTCATCCTGTTTTCCTCTTTGTCTGTTGCGTATGTATATCTATTTTACTCCTTCCCTCACCCCTTTGTAAATCAACCAGCCACATTTTCTGCATAAAAAATGAGAGGCATTCCAGCCTCTCATATACCTTTCTTCCCTTCTATCAGCCTTCCGTCCCCGGTCCTCACATCCACCTGGAAAAATCCCGGCCTCAGTTCCAGATATCTCCGGACGGCCTCTGTCAGGTTTTCTTCTTTTCCCATATCTCCCTCCTTACATCGTCCATTTGTGGTGCTTTACCTTGTCTACGGTTTCCGATACTTTTTGGACATCTTCCCTGGCAACGGATAGTTTCCTGCCGTCATAACGGAAGACTTCGTAAGAGAGCAGGTCCTCCGGCTCTACTGTGGACAGGTTCACTTTCTTCACCATCTCCTTCATCCTCCCGATGTCCATGTCCTCACTTTTCCTTACGACCATGACCTCATGAATGGAACTGGGAAGGATGTAATAAGGCTCACCTAGTTCTTCATACACCTTCTGTAAAGCCTCCGGGCACAGCATCACATTGGCACCGTTTACTTTTTCCTGGTTTGTCAGGACATAGAGCGGGGATTCCTGGGCGAGCATCTCTTCCATCACTTCCCTCTGTATCTCTGTCACTTCCCCCGCTTCTATCTGTCTTTCCAGTTCCTCCCGCAGGATATCAGCAGTATTCCGCAACTGGAACTCCTGCGCTGCCGTATTTTTATAGGCCTCGGCCAAAACCTCACTCTGGCCCATCCGGAATAACGGCAGGCTGTCTTTCGTCACACGGAAGGAATATAGCAACGCTCCCTCCTCGGCTACCTTACAGCGCACCACTGCCGCCATATCCTCCACAGAATCATATACTGCATTTTCCAGGAGTGCCCTGTTTGCATCCGCATTCACCAACTGAATGAACAGTCCTTTCCGGAAGTCCTCCGCGGATGGCAGGTCCGTGATTTCCGGCAGGGCTGTCCTCTTTTCCTCTACCAGGCCCGCTGCGTATCTCCCGATATCCGCCATACTCTCCCCGGATGCCAGCATCCCTGCATAATCGTCCGGATATATGACCAGGGCATGTTTATCCCCTTCATGCCTGCAGCGTAATCCATCCCTGGAGCCGTTTACTTTCGGGACTGTGATGGACTTTACTTCCCACTGCTCCCCCAGGCTCTTCTCTATTGCTTTTTGCAGTCTGATTTTGTCTCCTTTTTCCATTTCTGCTTTCCTCCTTCATGCTGGCGGTGGATAGACTCCCGCAGGGCCTCATATCCTTTTTCTGCCAGCCGCATTATTTTTTCTCTCCAATCCTCCGGCCGTTCCGGAAGGATTGGCATTGGTCTTTTTGTTTCTTTTATTTCTTCTTTCCCTTCTATCCCCATAGCCTCCTGATTATACCGCTGCACTTTCTCAGACATCGGCCCCAGAATTGCATCGTTGAAGTATGAGCACTTCCTGGCTTTACAATACCCGTAATCTGCGGATATGATAATGACCTCATCCTGCTTCACCAGCCTGGACAAATCCGAAGGCTCCAGGACTGGCTTGTCCTGGTATGAGATACTGACGCTCCGGTTCTTCCCGGAACCGCTCCAGGTCGTCTGCCTTTCCTTGTAAGTGCCAGCCATCCCGCAGATGGTCTTGGCTGTGGAAGGACTCCGTACATCCAAACAGACCAGATATGCACTATTGGCCACCATCGACTGGATATCGGCTTTCGTATAAGCGTTTTCCAGGGCTTCAAAACTCTGGGTTATCAAAATCAGGGTGATGTTCCGACTTCTTCCAGTGAGCAGTATTCCTGAATGTAAATATGGCACGGGGCCTCGAGCACAAATCCGGGCCATCTCATCAATCACGACCATAACTGGCCGGCTCCCTTCCGGCCTCTTTATCAGGCTTCCGAAGACCTGGGCGATAATAAGATTTACCAAATTGTAGTACACTTCCAGTTTTTCCTCCGGGATGGCCAGAAAGACTGCCCTTCCTTCCTCAAGCATCTGCGGGTTTGCCTGCCGGGTATTGGTCTCCATTCCATATCGGATATCTTCATCAATAAAGATTTTTAAAGACTCCTGCTCCTGCTGGACGATTCCCGACATCGTATCCTCCGCAAGGTTCCGGAACGAAGAAAGAAATTTCGTCTCTGTAGCCCTCGGTGCTGCCCCGTCCAGTAATTCCTCCATCAGTTCCTTGGCATCCCGGGACAGTATCTCATTCACCAGTTCTGACAGGTTATGTATCTTTTTCTGCTTATACAGGCCAACCAGTTCTCCGACCAAAAGCGAGCGGCCCGACTGTTTCCAGAACTGGTCTGTATCCTTGGCCGATATGGGTATCAGGCTGTTTGCGATTTCCTCCATAGTCTCCCGGATATCCTGGTCTGTGACCCGTCCTCCTTTGTGGTTCAGGAGATACAACGCATCCCATCCCCATTTCCCCCGGTCCTGGAAATCAATGATGACCACATCTTCCGCATCCATCCGCCGACTTTTCCGCCAGAGTTCTCCTTTGATGTCAACATAAAATCCACCGGCATTCTGGCTGGACAGCAATGACGGGATGACCAGGGCAGAGGACTTGCCACTGCCCGACCCTCCTATCACGAATACATGGCCATCCTTATAATGTGCTGCATCCATCGGCTTGCACAGATATTTCTGCTCTTTTTTGAAATATCCTTCCTCTGTCCTTCCAAACACCACGCCCTGTGGCTGGTCAAAAAGGAAATCTTCCGCAATCCTTGGGTACATCGCCTTTTGCTTTAACGGGCTTGAAAATTCATTAGGCTTTTCGTGGAATACATCCTCAATACTGAAATCCTTCTTTCCGGCCGCAGCCTGCCTCTGGTTCTCTGACCATACATAGACAGACGGCAGGAACGATAAGACAAACAGGATGAGGTACGACACATCCCCGCCCAAAACTTTCTGAAAGAACAGGATTAACCCCGCCATCGCAAAAGGCTGGAGCCAGATTCCGCTGAAAAAGATACGGTTTATCCATTTCCATATATCCTTTTTTATCCCGGGACGGGGATTTTGTATCTCCGTCCTCAGATATTTCCAAAACCGGTACAGCCAGTCTTTCATGGTTCCAGGACCTTCCTGGCAATCGGTTTTTCTGAAATCTCTTCAAAGCCATTCTTCTTTAAAAAATGCTTCTTCTGTTTCCCGGTATGGATGTAAACAGATGGATACCCCCTCTTCCTGGCGAAATCCTCTATCACGCCCAGCAGGTACTCCCTTGCCTTGTTATCACCTGCATCCAGGGAATGGATGAACAAGGCTTTTTCTCCTTCCATCACCGGAAAATTGACTACTGCCGTGGCTGCCGGCTCCGGTCTCCCGTCAGCCTCCAGATTAAGAGATATGTAATCATCCTGAATCTCACTACCGGCCGGGGCTGACCCCTTATAGGTGAGCAGGACCCGCAGTTTCTGGTCTGTGGCCCCTGCAAGTTGCTTTCCTCTCATGTTCTCAACTCCTTATGTTGTATTTTCGTTGATAAGGTTTCTTCCTTACCAGCACTTACAGTATGCAGAAAAAAAGAGAAGATAAAAAACGGAATGAAAAAAATTTTATCCTGCCCCGGATTCTCCATATTGAAAAATAAAAAACGAGGTGATTTTATCTATGGCAATCTTTCAATTCCATATGCAGGTAATCAAACGGAATGACGGAAAAAGCGTTGTGGCCGCAGCCGCCTACCGTTCTGCAAGTAAAATAGAAAATCAGTACACCGGAATCATGGAGGACTACACCAAGAAGAAATGGGTGACACACAGCGAAATCGTGCTGCCGGAACATGCGCCGAAAGAGTTTCTGGACCGGGGATATCTGTGGAACTCTGTAGAAGAGGCAGAAAAAGACCGGAGGGCCAGGCTCGCCAGAGAGGTCATGATTGCCCTTCCAAATGAACTGACACCGGAGGAAAACCTCCAACTGGTGCAGGGATTTGTCCAGGATGCTTTTGTTTCTCAGGGCATGGTCGCCGATTTCAGCATCCACAATCCGCCTGTCACCAATGAGCAGCATATCCCTGTTGACTGGAACGGCCAGCCAACGAAGGATGAAAAAGACATGATTTTCCAGAACCCTCATGCACACATCCTTTTGACCATGCGGCCCCTGGATAAAAATGGGAACTGGCAGCCAAAGACACAGAAAGAATATTTCTGCAAACGCCAGGGAGAGACCGCAGCCTTTACCGCCGAGGAATTTATCCAGGCCAAGGCGGATGGCTGGGAAAAACAGTACCCGTACTTCAAAGGCCGGGAAAAAGTCTGGCTGACACCCTCTGAGGCCTACCTGGAAAACCTGGTGAGGGCATCCAGCAATCCCCGCTCCACTCCCTATGGACGGGAGAATCCGAAGATGAAGTACTGGAACTCCACGGATGCCATCTTTTCCTGGCGGAAATCCTGGGAAGAACATGTAAACCAGGCCCTGGAACGTGCAGGCATACCAGAAAGGGTGGACTGCCGCTCTTATCAAGCACAGGGTTTGGATGATATCGCCGGCATCCATCTTGGCCCTCATGGGGCAAAACAGACCGATTCCCAACAGTATCAGATTAATGAAGATATCAAAAAACTAAATAAAAAGAATCAGGAAATCCGCCAGGCTCTGGGCAAACTGGAAGCAGAGATAAAACAAAAGAATGACAAACTTTACGAATCCATTGCAGAGCGCATGGGCTGGCTGCGGGGGGAAATCCTCTCTGCCCGCTATGCCCTGGAGGACTTCCAGACACAACGGGAATATATCCAGAAAACAGCGCAGTCTCTCCAGGAATCGGTCAGCCGTGTAAAAGCAGCCCGGGAGAATGTCCAGGAGCGCGACCGGCAGGCAGAAAAAGCAATCTCCACACTCCGTAAAGAACGGGAAGGGAAATTTTCATCCTGGAGCAGCCGTCCTGATGAGATAGAAGCCGCAATCCAGGCAGAGGAAGAAGGCATCCGCTTCCGTCAGGAACGGCTGGGAAGGATTCTGAACGAGGAAGGCTTTTCCGATATCCAGGACTACGAAACCAAGGCCAGGATGCTGGCACAGATGGAATCCGGCTTGCAGACACTGGACCAGAAGATTTCCGCCTGCGAGGAACAGATACAGGAGCATACCCGCCGATATGAAAAACTATGCAGCCAGATACCCGATGATGTCTCACACCTGGCCGACTTCCGGGAACGTAGAAAAAGGTGGTCTGACATTTACGGACAGCGGACTTCTGACCATATCCGCAAGCGGACCGGCAAGGTAAAAACCGAGACATTTGACCGAATCTTACATAAAACCGATTATGCCCTGAACCATACCCTCTACCTAGCTGGCCGGGCCGGATATCTGCTGGAGCGGCTGGAGCAATCTACGCAAAAAACTGTAAATGAAAGCCAGGGGCGGAATTATTAATCTATGGCAATTTGATTCCACCAAAAAGAGAGAGCAGCCCACACAACTGCTCTCCCTTCTTATTACACTCCGAAATCCGGGAACTTATTTTCCATAGACTTTATCATATGCTTCACATAATAAATCTTCCAGTTTCCCTCTCTGGCAATCCACGGTTTCCCAAAACTCCATCGGCTGATTTTCAAGATAATCGGAAATGTCTGTGTAAATCTCCTGTGCTCTTTTGTCTCTTGGGTCATCTTCACTTTCAGAATATGCAAACAGTTTCTGCGCTTTTTCCAAAAGTTCTTTTGAAGAATCACTCTCTTTTGCATCCTCCTTCCAGATATCCAGAAGGATATAACGCTGCGCATACAGGCTGAACATATTAAATAAAATATCCTTCTTTTTCCGTACCGCATCTCCTTCCAGGGATGTCTCGCCCTTCTTCATCTCTTTTGCATTCATGATAGTAAATTCTAAAGGTCGCGATGGAGATACTAAATAACTCCCTGGTTCACAGGATTTGTAATATTTCGGTATAAATTCTTCAATTTCAACATAAGCATATCCCTGGCGTCGGTTACTCTCATTGATAACAAGGTACTGTACTAACTCATCATCATCGTTAAAATCAGTTCTACTATGATACTCAAATGGCAATTTATCTACTGCAAGGATTACATCCGCAAATGATTTCCCTTCTGCATATAATGTACAGTTATCCTTGTCCAGTTCTCCTGCTGACAGGTCATCAAACAGCCCTTTCACTTCATCCCCTATATGTTTTACTGCGGCTTTCAGTTCTTCCATATCAAAATTTCCATCCTTGCAGGCCTGTACAAAATGCTGCCAGCGGGCATCTTTGGGAACGTGATGTCCAACTCTTTCCAACATTTCCTTTTCATCCATTCCTTTATTCTCACAATCATCTGTTACATAACTCATGAATCTATAAAGAAATGCTCTGCGGACAATCCTGCTGATTTCCTCTCCTACCCTTATATCTTCTGCATCCTCTGGGGCAGTAAAACAATCACAGATTTTCACGATGTTATTATTTAATTCAACATAATTCTCGTACATAAATGTACCTCCTCTATCAATAAGTCCCTTCCGGGAAAACAGTTTTTATGGTTTCACTCGCGAGTTCTTTTTGCTTACAAATCCATTATGTCACAAAGAAATCCACAATTCAAATTTTTGCGGAAAAGGTTACGCTCCGAAAAATAACCCGCAAAAATTTATATACTTTTTATATTTATAGACATATTCAAAGTGCATTTTCCGCATATTTGTTTCTCCTCTCTTTTGGATTTCAACAATAATATGCTTGATTTTCTTTGCAATGTAAAAAATAAAAATTATTTTTTTTGTAACGAACAAAAAAACAAAGATTTCCTGATATCTTTATTTCTTTACACTTAGACAAAATGTCTAACGGCATCTTAGATAGAAGCTTTTACGGTTTGTTAATTTATTAAAATTGCTGCCATCACTGTTTCAGTGGTGGCATTTTCTTTTATCTCCCCGATACCCCAATAATGTCAAAATATCATTATTATAATTATAAAATGCCGTTTCCGACATAATCGAAAATCAAAATGTCAATAATGACATAACGAATATGCCACATAAGACATAATCAAATTCGATTTCTATTTCATGTTGAAACGTGTAGGCGAATCATCAAAAAAGTGTTATAATAAAGACGTAAAAATTTGCTTACTTTGCAGCATTAAGTAAAATAAATATTAAACAAAGGAGACAAACACATGAGCTTAGCAAATCTGATAAAGCGTTTACAGGATATAATGAGAAAAGATAGTGGCGTAGACGGTGATGCACAGCGTCTGGCCCAGATTGTATGGCTTATTTTCTTAAAAGTGTATGATTATAAAGAAGAGGAAGCTGAACTTGAAGATGATTACACGCCCGTCATTCCAGAAGGATATCGATGGCGAGACTGGGCTATAGGGGAATCTGTAAAAGACCAGCTCACTGGACCGGATCTTCTTGATTTTGTCAATAACGAATTAATTCCCGTATTAGGTGGCAACGCAATTACAGATGAAAAAGGAAATCAAGTTATCCCATTTGATAAAACTGATGCCAAAAGTCTTCTTGTAAAAGAATTTATGAGTGATGCCGTCAATTACATGAAAAACGGTTATCTTCTCCGCGATGTAGTAAATCTCTTTGATGAAGTTAACCTGGAGGATTCTGGTGAAGCCCATGAATTTAATGATATGTATGAAGGTCTCCTTAAAGGTCTGCAGTCAGCTGGCACGATGGGTGAATTCTATACAAACCGTGCAATCACCTCATTTGCCATTGATCATCTGGATCCTCAATTAGGTGGCTGTTTGGCTGACTGGGCTGCAGGTACTGGTGGTTTCCTAATTTCTGCATTGGAACATATGCAGAAACAGGTAAAACCTGGCGATACAGAAGCACAAAGGAAACTTCAAAACTGCATTCGCGGCGGTGAACTTAAGCCAATGGCATATAAACTGAATGTTACCAACTTACTTTTACATGGTATTGAATTACCGAACATCCGGTACGGGGATTCTCTTTCCGAAAAGAACCTGAATGAATTCAAGGGCAATGATCTCGTGGAATACTGTGCATTAAATCCACCATACGGTGGAGTCGCACTTCCAGAAGATATCCAAAGTTTTCCGGCAGATCTCCGTTCTTCTGAAACAGCAGATCTATTTGTTGCACTGTCTGTAAAACGTTTGAAAGATGGCGGAAAAGGAGTTATTGTGCTTCCGGATGGATTTCTGTTTGGCAACGATAACGCCAAAATAGCCATTAAAAAATATCTTATGAAGGAATGTAATCTTCATACTATTATCAGGCTGCCACAAAGCTGTTTCGCTCCATATACATCAATTGCAACAAATCTGCTGTTTTTCGATAAGGGTGAATCTACAGAAGAAATCTGGTTTTACAGGTTGGATATGCCAAAGGGCTACAAGCATTTCAGTAAAACCAAACCGATGAAACGTGAGCACTTCAACTATGTAGATGAATGGTGGAATGATAGAAAAGAAATCGTGGATGAAAAAGAACACGAAGATATGACAACAACCTATAAAGCAAAAAAATATACCATCAAGGAAATTGCAGCAAATGAATACAACATTGATTTCTGTGGATATCCTACAGAAGAAAAGATCATTCTCAGTCCTGAAGAAACAATGGATAATTTTATCAAACAACGAGAAAAGCTTGATAAAATGATGGACGAAAAAATTGCAGAGATAAAGAAATTATTAGGAGGTATCTAATGGCAGGAATCAGTGAAGAATTAAGACAGGCAGTTCTTCAGGCTGCCATTCAGGGTAAACTTACACAGCAGCTTCCAGAAGACGGTAATGCAGAAACTCTTCTTTCAAAGATAAAAGAAGAAAAAGAAAAACTTCCTATTATTATTAGTTTCCATGGTGGAGGTTGGATATATGGAGATAAGGAAAGGTATCAATATTATTGCATGAGCCTTGCAGAAAGAGGTTTTGCGGTTATTAACTTTACTTATCGTCTCGCACCAGAATTCAAACATCCTGCACCTCTTGAAGATATGAATCAAGTTGCTCATTGGATCATGAATCATGCAAAGGATTATTTTTTAGATACAGAACATATATATGGTGTAGGAGATTCTGCAGGAGCGCATTTACTAGTCCTCTATGCATCTATTCTTACAAATAAGGAATATGCTTCTACCTATGACTTTAAAGTACCAGAAGGCTTTCAATTTAAGGCACTCGCATTAAATTGTGGCGCTTATAACATCACGCCTGAATTAGAATTGACAGGAGAACTTATGAAAGAATATCTGCCAAATGGAGGAACAGAAGAAGAATTTAAAGAAATCGATCCAAAACAATATATTACTTCAGACTTTCCTCCATGCTTTGTGATGACAGCAGAAGGGGATTTCTTAGTAGAAGATGCACTTACAATGAGTCAAGTACTAACTCATCATAATGTCCCTCATATGTATAAATATTATGTAGGGGACAAACCTCTTAATCATGTCTTCCATTGTAATATAAAACTCAAGGAAGCAACACAATGTAATGATGAGGAATGTCAATTCTTCAAGAATTATTAAAAGGTTATTCGCCTTCCGAATAACCTTTTTGAGTGTTTACTTTAATCCAAACAATGTTTCAATACATGAATCATCCATAACTCTATCTGTTACAGGCATATCTGCATGTTTTAATAAAGAGTCTACATGGTCTTTAATTGTCACATCTACAAGCTTATTTACATCAATACCTCTGAGTTCAAAAAACAAGAATGGATTCTCATCTAATTTAGCACCTATACCATAAAGTACTGCGGCAACATGTTTACACATAATAGCCCAGTCAGGACAGCTGCAATTAAAACTAATTTCTCTTTGAGAAGGAAACAAACCATGCTTTGATAAGAATAGATCTTTTAAGTCTTCGGGAAACTCTCCATTGAGAAGCTGCTGGAGATTCTGAATCTGTGAACTGCATTGATCTATAATCTCTTCACATACATCTTCTTTAAGGGGGCTGATATTAATTTCCACCTTATAAGGTGTTCTTCTTGTACCTTGTACACGTGCTTTTACTTTACCTTTCGCAATTTGTAAATCAATAACAGCACCTGTTTTTACATATCTTTTTCCACGTGTGAGGCGGCTAGAATAATCTGCATATTGTTCGATATTCTGACACCAGGCAATACCCCACCAGCTCTTTGCGATTTGTCTACCTTCAATCACTATTGGGTGTAATTCTTTTCCTTTACTTTTCGCATTATTCACACTTTGCTGGGCTTTTCTCTGTAGTTCTCCCACACTGATCTGTGAATATTGCATACTTGTTTTCCAATATCTTCCCATAGGCTACACATCCAATCTGAATAAATCCAATAATTCTTTTGTATCCATTTCAGTAATCCATTTTTCCTGTCCAGTCGCAAGAATAGATTCAGCGAGTTCCTGTTTTGATTCAATGATCTGATTAATCTTTTCCTCAATTGTCCCATTTGAAACAAGCTTATGCACAAAGACTTCTTTTGTCTGTCCAATACGATATGCTCTATCACTTGCCTGATTTTCTACAGCTGGATTCCACCAGCGGTCAAAATGAATTACGTGATTTGCGGCAGTAAGATTAAGTCCTGTACCAGCCGCTTTAAGTGATAACACAATATAAGGAACATACTCATCTTCATTATTGAATTTGTCTACAATCTCTGTACGTTTCTTGGCAGGAATACCACCATGAATAATATATCCCTTCTTATGGAATATAGATTCTAGATAATCTGATAATGGTTCACACATTTCCTTATATTGTGTAAATACCAATACTCTTTCTCTCTTCTCATAGATTGTTTCACATAATTTCTTCAACATCGCATACTTACCACTATCTTTTGGATTGAAGTTCGTATCATGAATAAATTGATCAGGATGATTACAAATCTGTTTAAGTCTTGTAAGTAAACCTAATACAATACCTCTACGTTCCATTCCTTCTGATTCTAGTATTAAATCTTCTGCCTTTTCTACTTCCTTACGATATAAGACAATCTGTCTCTTAGAGAGATCTACATGTTCAGTAATTTCCATTTTATCAGGTAAATCAGAAATAATAGATTTATCTGTTTTTAAACGCCTCAAAATAAAAGGGGAAACCATCATCTTTAATTTAGTTATATATTCAGGATGGGCTTGTACTTTCTTTGTATAGTTCTTAAAATCTGTAGCACTTCCTAATAATCCTTTATTTAAGAAATCAAATAAAGACCATAAATTAGATAAATCATTTTCAATCGGAGTCCCTGTCATCGCAATACGCATTTTGCTAGGAATCTTCTTAATAGCCCTTGTCTGTTTTGTAGCGGGATTCTTTATAGCCTGTGCTTCATCTAAAATCAAACAATCCCATACACGTTCCTGTAGATATTCATTGCGAAGAGCCATTCCATATGTTGTAATAGTCGCAAAACAATCTTCATCTAAAATATTCGTTTTACCATGAAATATATGATATGTCATACGAGGCGCAAATTTATCTATTTCCTTTGACCAGTTACCAAGCAAGGATGCAGGCACAATCAATAACACACGACTCTCTTTATTATTCTCATACATTTTCTCTAAGAAAGAAATAACCTGTATTGTCTTACCTAATCCCATATCATCTGCAAGACAGGCACCAAAACCCAAATCATTCATTTGATTCAGCCAATTATAACCATTCTTCTGATAAGGACGAAGTATGGCCTTTAAATACTTAGGCTTAGCCTTATTTCTAATCTTTGATGGGTTCTTTAACTGTCCTAAAGTCTCTCTTAACCACTTACCATTAGATATCTGTACACCTAAATCAACATCCACATTATCTTCATCAGATATATATGTCTTTGTGAGAGCTTCTTTTAAAGTGATTGTACCATCATATTTTTCCATCTGTTCAAGAAGCTGTTGGAGCTTATTATGATTGATTTCTACCCATTGACCCTTTAACCAGCCAAGACCTTCTTCCATCTTTAATAATTCGCTGATTTCTTTTTTAGTCAATGCATGTCCATTTACTATGAGTGAAGGCTGTGCTGATAAAATAGATTCAAAACCTAATAGAGAAGGCTTCTTTTCTCCAATATTCACATTAATCTTAACTGAAGAATACTTCTTCTTCCACCAGTTCGGTACTCTACACTTAATACCAGATGCTTCAATATCCGGAACACTTTTAAGTAAAGTATAAGCTTCTTGACTTGTTAATCGGATAGGATGAAACAAATCACCTGTTTCCATGAATTTCGCAATTAAACCTATTTTCTGTGCGACATCATTGAGACATGATAATAGATCTAATAATTGTTTCTGATCATTCTTATATTCAATAAGTGCATGTTTTAAAGGCATATGGACAATTCTATTTTCTACATCTTTTGTTGCATATGTGGCAAGAAATGCAAAAGGAAACTCAGTATCTTCTTCATTCTCTACTAAATGAAAATAAATTCTTTTTGCAGCTTTTAAATCCTGAGACTTTTCTTGAAGATACATTTGAACTGTGCCTTTATAGGATGTCATATCCTTTTTAAATTGTTCATTTAAATGTTTAATAATATTTTTAATCCATCTCTCATTGATATATTCTGTACCAATCGCAAATGGAATCATGGACATAAGATAATCTAAATCGTCATCAGATAATTCTATGATTGTCTCTTCTCTTGCAACTTCTAATTCAGGACTACGACTCAATACTTCAATAAACTTCTGTGATAATTGATATAAATAAAAAGCACTTGGAGTGAGTCCTTTCAAATTATTTTTGAAACCTAACTCATAAAGAGCTGCATACTTATTCTCTTTAAACAATTCAGCCCATGCTGAGTCTTTCACTTCATCAATATGAAAACCATTTCTAGTAAATATGAAATTGAGTTGATCCATAGAATGTACCTCCTGTATTTATTCTAACATACAAAAAGAGGTTGCAACAATTAAGTTGCAACCTCTGTATTTTATAACCCTGTATAACCCATTAAATCAAAGTCTACCTGCTTCGCAACGTCACGGCCTTCTCTAATAGCCCATACGACTAAAGACTGACCTCTACGGACATCACCTGCACTATATAACTTACTAATATTAGTATGATGATCATTTTCATCACATTTTACAGTATTTCTTGCATCTAATTCTACACCAAATGCATTAATCACTGGTTTTTGTGCCCCGATAAATCCTGCTGCAATAAGCACAAGATCACAAGGTACTGTCTTTTCACTACCAGGTACCTGTTCAAATGAACGACGACCATCTTTCACTACAGTCTGTAGTTTTACAATCACAGCCTGTTTTACATTTCCTTTACTATCAAGAATAAATTCTTTTACTGTACTATTATAAACACGAGGATCTTCACCAAATACTGCAATGTTTTCTTCCTGTCCATAATCAGTTTTCTTGACTAAAGGCCATTCTGGCCATGGGTTAGAATCCGCTCTAACAAGTGGTGGTTCAGACATCATTTCTAGCTGTAATACAGACTTTGCACCATGTCTAATTGCGGTACCAACACAGTCGTTTCCTGTATCACCACCACCGATGACCAATACATTCTTGCCTTTCGCATTAGGATACTGTCCATCTTTGAATTCACTATTTAATAATGACTTAGTCACCTGAGTTAAATAGTCTACAGCGAATAGAATATTATTACCTTCTCTACCAGGTACATTAATATCTCTAGGTTCCTTAGCACCTACTGCAAGAATAACAGCATCATATTTACTTAATAATTCTTTTGCCTGTTTCTTAGTTGTAATGTCTTTATTTGTAAAGAACTTTACACCTTCTGCAGTCATCTTATAAATACGACGATCAATGATATTCTTCTCAATCTTCATATTAGGAATACCATACATTAATAGTCCACCTAGACGATCTTCTCTTTCATATACATCACAATTATAACCACGTTGATTAAGTGTATCTGCAGCAGCTAAACCAGCAGGACCTGAACCAATAACCGCAATCTTTTTACCAACACGCTTTATTGGTGGTTTTGGTTCTTCTAATAGATGTTCATAAGCATATTCAATAATCGCATGTTCATTCTCTTTGACTGATACAGCATCACCATCTAAAGAACATGTACATGCTTTTTCACATAATGCAGGACATACTCTAGAAGTGAATTCTGGGAAGTTATTTGTCTTCTTTAAACGTTTATGAGCCTGTTCATACTTACCTTTAAATACCAAATCATTCCATTCAGGAATTAAATTATTTAAAGGACAGCCAGAAAACATACCTTTAATCTTCTGGCCGTACTGACAAAATGGAATACCACAGTCCATACATCTTGCACCCTGTTTCTGCTGTTCTTTAGTAGACAAAGGGATATGGAATTCATCGAAGTTCTTAATACGTTCTGTAGGAGGAACCTCATAAGATGTCTCACGTGCATAATCTAAAAATCCAGTTTTCTTACCCATGACTATTTTCCTCCTTTCATAGCGGCATTAAATGCTTCTACCTTAGCCTGATCTTCATCGAGACCCTGTGACTGATAATAAGCAATCAGATCCATCATCTTCTTATAATCATGTGGAATGATCTTCTTAAACTTACCAATATATGTCTTGAAATCATCTAAGAACATCTTGGCTTTCTCTGAACCAGTATACTTATAATGATTTTCAATTAATTCTCTTACTGTTTTAATATCATATGGCTTATTGACTTCAGAATATTCTACAAGTGCACCATTTAATTTTTCATATAAATCATTATTTGGATCATAGATATACGCAATACCACCACTCATACCAGCAGCAACATTTCTACCTGTTTCACCTAAAATAACAACTAAACCACCTGTCATATATTCTAATGCATGGTCACCGACACCTTCTACAACAGCCTTAGCACCAGAGTTTCTTACACAGAAACGTTCACCAGCAACACCATTGATATAAGCTTCACCACTTGTTGCACCATATAAAGCAACGTTACCAATAATAATATTCTCTTCAGCCTTGAATGTAGCTTCATGTGGTGTCTTCACAATAATCTTACCACCAGACAAACCTTTACCTAAGTAGTCATTAGAATCACCTGTTAATTCAAGTGTTAATCCCTTAGGAATAAAGGCGCCAAAACTCTGACCACCTGCACCAAATGCATGTACTGTAATTAAGTCATCTTCTACAAAATCACCTAAAGTCTTAGTCATATGAGAACCTAAGATAGTACCAAATGAACGATCTGTATTAGATACTTCTACAGATACTTCTGTCTTCTTATGAGACTTGAGAGCTTGTTCTAATGTTTTTAATAATACCTTTGTATCAAGTACTTCATTTAATTTGAAGTCATATACATGAGCTGGATTAAAGCAGTTATGTGCATCATTTGCATATGTGCTATCTAAGATCTTAGATAAGTCTATATGATATTGATCCGCAATATCCTTCTTCTTTAATAAGTCAGTATGACCAACCATTTCATCGATTGTTCTAAATCCTAGCTGAGCCATATATTCACGCATTTCTTCTGCAACAAACTTCATGAAGTTTACTACATATTCAGGTTTACCTGTAAATCTCTTACGTAAGATAGGGTTCTGAGTTGCAACACCTACAGGACATGTATCTAAGTTACATACACGCATCATAACGCATCCCATAGTAATAAGTGGTGCTGTCGCAAAACCATATTCTTCTGCACCAAGTAAACATGCAATCGCAAGATCTCTACCAGTTAATAATTTACCATCTGTTTCAATTACGACACGATCTCTTAAATCATTCATGATTAATGTCTGATGTGCTTCCGCAAGACCTAATTCCCAAGGAAGACCTGCACTATAAACTGAGTTTCTAGGTGCTGCACCAGTACCACCATCATAACCAGAAATAAGAATAACCTGAGCACCCGCTTTCGCAACACCTGAGGCAATAGTACCAACACCTGCTTCAGATACTAACTTAACACTAATACGTGCTGCTTCATTCGCATTCTTTAAGTCATAGATTAACTGAGCTAAGTCTTCAATTGAATAAATATCATGATGAGGTGGTGGTGAAATAAGTGATACACCTGGAGTACTATGACGAGTCTTCGCAATCCAAGGATAAACCTTACCTGCAGGTAAGTGTCCACCTTCACCTGGTTTAGCACCCTGAGCCATCTTGATCTGAATTTCACTAGCAGAACATAAGTATTCACTTGTGACACCAAAACGACCACTCGCTACCTGTTTAATAGCTGAACATGTAGAATCACCATTAGGGCGAGTGACAAAACGTTCTGCATCTTCTCCACCTTCACCTGAGTTACTCTTACCATGTAATCTATTCATTGCGATAGCCATTGTTTCATGCGCTTCTTTAGAAATAGAACCATAACTCATAGCACCTGTCTTAAAACGTTTCACAATGTTTTCTACAGGTTCTACTTCTTCTAGAGGGATAGGTTTTCTCTTACTGAAGTCAAAGTCTAATAAACCACGTAAGTTAATGCCTTCTTCTTCCTGACCAATAGTTTCAGAGAATTCCTTAAATAACTTATAATCACCTAAACGTGTAGCCTGTTGTAATAAGTGAATTGTCTTAGGGTTATAAAGATGGTTTTCTTTATGACTTCTTTCTTTATGGAATCCTCCAGAATCAAGTGTAGGATTTACATCATATCCAAGAGGATCAAAAGCCTGATTATGTAATGCATTTATATCAGCTTCAATATCCTTTAAAGTAATACCTTCAACTCTACTTACTGTATGAGGGAAGTATGTATCAATAACTTCTTTAGAAATACCAATGGCTTCAAAGTTCTGAGAACCACGATAAGACTGTAAAGTAGAAATACCCATCTTAGAAGCAATCTTAACAATACCAGAAAGTACAGCATGATTATAATCTTCTACTGCAGCATAGTAATCCTTTTCTAATAAGCCATCTTCTACAGCCTGATGAATTGTATCTTGAACAAGATAGGCATTAATAGCACTTGCACCATAACCAAGTAATGTCGCAAAATGATGTACTTCTCTTGTTTCACCAGATTCAATAATTAAAGCCATCTTCATTCTCTTCTTAGTACGTACTAAATAAGAGTTAACACTTGCAACTGCAAGTAATGCTGGAATAGCACAATGGTTATCATCTACACCACGGTCTGAAAGAATAATAATGTTTGCACCACGATGATATGCTTTATCTACTTCAATAAAGAGATGATCTAAAGCTTTCTTAAGAGATGTATTCTTATAATAAAGTGTAGAAACAGTTTCACTTTCAAAATCATCTGTATGAAGATGTTTTAACTTAAGAATATCTGTGTTTGTAAGAATAGGATTATGAATATGTAATAAACGACAGTTATCAGGTGAATCATTTAAGATATTTCCTTCAGTACCAATATCTAATGAAGTAGATGTGACAATCTCTTCACGAATAGAATCGATAGGAGGGTTAGTGACCTGGGCAAATAACTGTTTAAAGTAATTAAAGAGTGGCTGATGCATAGTACTCATTGCCGCAAGAGGGGCATCATTACCCATAGCGATAATAGGTTCATTACCATTAGTAGCCATTGGAATAATATAGTCTTTAATATCTTCATACTTATAACCAAAAGCAGTCTGTAATGTTTCTAGCTTTTTATCACTAATGACTTCTACTCTTTCATTAGGAATCTTTAAATCCTTTAAGTATGTGAGATGTGAATCAAGCCATTCACCATAAGGTTCCTTTTGTGCATAATAGTCCTTTAATTCGTCATCATTAATAAGAACTCCCTTCTTAGTATCTACAAGAAGCATCTTACCAGGACGTAAACGATCCTTAACCACAATATCTTCTGTAGGAACATCTAAAGAACCTACTTCAGAAGACAAGATTAAATAAGAGTCTTTAGTAATATAATAACGAGAAGGTCTTAAACCATTTCTATCAAGTACAGCACCCATTAATTCACCATCAGAGAATAAAATAGAAGCTGGTCCATCCCAAGGTTCCATGACTGTAGCGTTATAAGCATAGAAATCCTTTTTCTTTTTAGACATAGAAGGATTGTTTTCCCATGGTTCTGGAATACACATCATAACAGCACGAGGAAGTTCCATACCACTCATAACTAAGAATTCTAATGTGTTATCTAACATTGCAGAATCTGAACCATTTACATCTACAACAGGGAATACCTTTTCTGTATCTAATACATCACATTTCATGTTTTCTTCACGAGAAAGCATGTTGTTCGCATTACCTCTAATTGTATTAATTTCACCATTGTGGACAATAAAGCGGTTTGGATGTGCTCTTTGCCATGATGGATTTGTATTAGTAGAGAAACGAGAATGTACTAATGCAATCGCACTCTTATAATCTTCATCCTGTAAATCACTAAAGAAACTTCTTAACTGTCCTACAAGGAACATACCTTTATATACAATAGTACGGCTAGATAATGAACATACATAAGTATTTTCATTACTCTGTTCAAAAATTCTTCTTGCTTGATAAAGAAGACGATCAAAAGGAAGACCTGCTTCACAATCATCAGGTTTCTTTACAAAGCCCTGCATAATATAAGGCATTGCATCAATCGCTTTAGTACCTAATACCTCTTTATGTGTTTCTACCTTTCTCCATCCAAGGAAAGTCATACCTTCCTTAGTAATAATCTTTTCAAACATAGTCATAGCCTGATGTCTTTCTAGTTCATTCATAGGGAAGAAGAACTGACCTACACCATAATGACCTTCCTTAGGTAACTGGAAATCCTTTACACTCTTCTTAAAGAATGTATAAGGAATCTGTGTGAGGATACCAACACCATCACCTGTTTCTCCTTTTGCATCCTTACCTGCTCTATGCTCTAACTGTTCTACAATCTTTAACGCATTTGATACTGTCATATGCGTTTTTACACCTTTGATATTAACAACTGCACCAATACCACAGTTATCATGTTCAAAAGATGAATCATATAAACCTTTGTTCATGCACACACCTCCTATATAAGTGAAACTATATTACAAAATATTTTTATCATTGTAAAGAAAAATTGTTATAAAAGTGATAAAACTTTCATATATTTATGATTAAACGAAAATATATACAGTATAACTTATATTAAACGAAATATAGAATAAAAAAGAAAGCCTTTACGGCTTTCGGTTTCTCATTTCCTCCTGTATATGCTTAATACGATGATACATACCTGGATGATCATAAGAAGTATATTCAATAAAGTCTGCAGGATACACATCTATGAGTTCATCACTAGAAATACGCTTAAATGTAGTAATTAATTCTTCTCCATAACCATTATGTACTGCCTGATCATCTGCTTCATACTCTTCTCTTCTTGATACATAATTCATATAAAAAGAACATATATACATAATAGGTGTAATCATCACACCTAAACATGTAAAGATCACATCATAGTTCATATGAATAAGACCAAAGCTCTCTAATACTCTTTCTGATAAGACTATACATAACTCACCATGAGGAATTATATAGACTATAAGTATAAATAGAATACATAATACAATATACTTCATATAGTTAAAGATATTTTTCTTATGTTTGAGATGTCCTATTTCATGAGATAAGACCGCAAGAAGTTCTCCTTCAGAATTCTCATCAAGAAAGTTATCTGCAATTCCAAATTCCTTATACCACAACATCTTTAATAAGAAGGCATTCTTACCAGTGGATTTCTTGGATTCATTGTATACTTTAATATGTTTCACTTTCTTAGGACAATCCTTCATCAGTTCTTCTATTTTGTGTCTTAGTTCATTGTCTTCTAATTCAGTAAATGTATACTGGATTCTTAAATAGACATAACTGATACTTAAGACAATTAAATAAAGAATAAAACTAACACCTAGAAGTCCTAAACATAACACCAAAGATTGTGTATAAGTAATGGAAAAGTGATTTGTCCATTCGTCAATATGTTCAAGAATATAAAGACAAGGTATATAAAGGATGAAAGAAAGAATGAGGTCTAGTACTGTTTCTACAACTTCATCTTTTATAAAAACTTCTATTGTCTTCTTATTCTTGCCATACTTTTCTTCTATCTTAAACGATGCATAATAGTCAAAGAACACACTTACGATTCTATTAATCAAAGAAAGACTAAGCACTGTCACAAAGAAACGTGTATATACATTTAATGGAAGTGTATCTATATAAGATAAAAAAGGAGAGAACAAATAGAATACATACACTAATACTGTAAATATCCTATTGCATAACTTCATATGATCATAATCTTTCTCATAACTTAAGAAAGATGCATAACGCTTCTTATCATATATATCACTCACTTCAATAGGTAATGGTTTCTTTCTTTGTTTATTCTTGATACCATCTAATACAAATCTATATCCTGTCTGTATCATAATAATGATAAAAATCAACCATTTCATACTAAAAATCTCCTTTATTCATTACTGAAATTAAAAAATATCGCTCAATTTAAGAAAATTGTTGCTTTGAGTAATCTTATTCAGCGAATATACC
>OIWK01001263.1_pt1 | contig 24723 bp, 21 predicted proteins | sample 1587401 | NCBI WGS metagenome assembly OIWK01 (sample SAMEA3888911, study PRJEB22519) | human gut metagenome | biome: human gut; feature: human-associated habitat; material: faeces | place: Denmark | collected 2009 | reverse complement strand
TTTTATATCGGCGTTCAGTACCACCCCGAGTTCAAGAGCCGCCCGAATAAGGCGCACCCCCTGTTCAAGGGCCTGATCTCGGCGGCGCTGCGCCACGCAGAGAGAGGATAAGTATGCACGACCGCTACGTCAATCCCCTGTGCACCCGCTACGCCGGGCGCACGATGCAGCACATTTACTCCGACGACAACAAGTTTTCCACCTGGCGCAGGCTCTGGGTCGCGCTGGCCGAGAGCGAACAGGAGCTCGGTCTGCCGATCACGGACGAGCAGATTCAGGAGCTGCGCGCGCACATCACGGACATCGACTATGACTACGCCGCGGCGCGCGAGCACGAGGTGCGGCACGACGTCATGGCCCACGTGCTGACCTACGGCGCGTGCTGCCCGGAGGCAAAACCCATTCTGCACCTCGGCGCCACGTCCTGCTACGTCGGCGACAATACGGACATCATCCTCATGCGTGAGGCGCTCGAGCAGATCCGCAGCCTGCTGGTGAACGTCATCCAGGCGCTCGCGGACTTCGCCGAGGCGCACAAGGCGGAGCCGACGCTCGCCTACACGCACTTTCAGGCCGCGCAGCCGACGACCGTCGGCAAGCGTGCCACGCTCTGGGCACAGGATCTACTGATGGATCTCGAGCAGCTGGAGTTTCAGCTCGGCAATCTCAAGCTCCTCGGCTGCAAGGGCACGACCGGCACGGCTGGGCTGGTATCCCATCTCCCGGGCGATCCTTTTGATCCTTTCCTCTACTTCCGGGCGGATACGGCCTCTGTTGTTCAGTGCCCTGTCCACAGTGCCTCTTGAAACTCCTGCTGCTTCCGCAATCTGTTGTAATGTTACTGCCATATTTTACCCTCCAAAACCTCTCCTGTGTGCTTTGTGTTCACGCGCACGCTCTTTTATCTCATTATACACATTTACACTTTCTCAGGCAATCCCTGATTTCATTATTTTTATAATTTTCCTTTACGATCAGACAGGCCCGGCATAAACAGGTGCATTCCCTCAGCCAAAAATGCTTCCGAAAAAATCTCCGGAAGCATTTTTATCATTGCAAAATTGGTTCCCTTGTCAGTCCAGAAGCTCCTGTACCATCTCGGGGGTAAAGGTTACAGCCTTCACATGATCCACCTCGATCTGATACAGGGCATTGGCCGCAATATGCTCCGCAGCCTGCTCCAGATCACGGATTCCTGTGGTATCTTCAAATTTCTTAATTACTGCGTCCAGCGCCTCTTCCGTTACGATACATTCTTCCTGTTTCAGGCTCATGCGTTTTAAAACCTTAGGAAGTGCAAATCTGGAAAAGATGATCTTCTTTTCCTCCGGTGTGTAATCCGGAATATCGATCACTGCAAAACGTGACATCAGAGGTGCGCTGATCTGTGCCTTATCATTGGCTGTGGCAATAGGATAGACACCAACTGTCGGAACCATACATTCCATATAGTTATCTGTAAAACCAAGGTTATCCAGCAGTGTCAGAAGCACGTCTGCCGGATTTCCGTTTCCTTTACCTGATGCAGCCTTGTCAAGCTCATTGATGATAAATACCAGATTGGATTCTCCTGCCATGGAAAAAGCCTCCATGATGATTCCAGGCTTGGCATTTGCATAAACACGAGAGCTTCCTGTAAGCTGTTCCGGATCATTGATCGAACTCATATCCAAGGTTGTCCACGGCATTTTCAGGATTCTTGCAACTGCATAAGCGATCTGAGATTTACCGGTACCTGCAGGTCCTACAAGAAGCAGTCCGTAAGCAGGAAGTGTATGAGTACGGTTGATCTGAATGATCGTCTCAATGATCCTCTGTTTTACACGCTCCATTCCATAAAGCTCCTCATCCAGGATACGGCGTGCTTCCTTCGGATCAATAGACTCAAAATAATTATGCTTCCACTGAATATTCATCATGATGGAAAGTGCTCTCTGGGCATGGCGTCTTTCCTCCTGAGAAACCTCATGAGAACGGGCAACTGCCAGATTTCTTCTTGCCCAGAGACGGATATTATCCGGCATAGTCTTTCCGGCACAGTTCATAAAGTCGGTGATACTCTGAATACTGGTAAGCTTCATATCGTCACCGTCTTCTTCCTCCTCATCATTCTCATTTTCTTCTGCCGGCGCACTGCTTGCAAACAGACGCTCGATCATAAACTGAAGAAATCCGTCCTCAGCAGAAAGCTTGGTGCCTCCGCCAAAAGCGATCTCACGGATTTTGTAAACAGCATATCCTTCCTCTGTGTTCTGTCCGGAAAGACGGATGTTGATATGATTTTCTCCGAGCCATTTGATCAGGCTTGTAAAACGGGAATCGATCTTCAGGATGTCTGCCGGAAAAACACCGTCCTCTTCCTTAAACTCAAATGCAGTCTGCTTCGCAGGATTGGAAAAATATCCGCAGGAATGATGTTTCCACTCTCTTTTGCTGTTATCCAGGATCAGCACCGGTTTCTCCGGTGTGGCTTTTGTTTCATTAGAACGAAATGTTGTATATGTGCACTGGCTTTTTGTCTCTTTTTTATCTGCCGGTGCTGCGCTGAAATCAAAAACTGGCATATTTTTTACTCCTCTTTCTCTGAAAAATATCTTCATTCAGTTTATCATGGATTGGAAATCTCAACAACTGCTGATATGGTTTTTTATGCATTTTTTATTCATTTTTTGTATTCGTCATTTTCCCGTAAGTTGTTTAAACAGTTCCACAGTTTGCCGATTGACACTGCCTATAAACTATGTTATCGTGCAATCATGTCTGCTTTCATTTTTACAAAAGCTGACACAGTTACCATGTATGTGATTTACTGTTTTTCACGTCATTGTAATTGTATTTTTTTGGAGGAGGAAATGAGAAATCAACTTTCACAGCGGGATGATTTTTATCCACAGATCGTTAAGCTTGTCATCCCCATCATCATTCAGAATCTGCTAAGTGCAGCGGTCAATTCCGCCGATGTTATCATGCTGAACTTTGTAGGTCAGTCATCCATCTCCGCAGTATCCCTGGCAGCGAATTATTCCAATGTCCTGTTTATGGTTTATTACGGTCTTGGTACGGGAGCCACCCTGCTTTGTGCCCAGTATTATGGAAAGGGAGATTACAAAGCCATTCAGATCATCGAGGGAATCGCTCTTCGTTTTTCCATGATCATCTCTGTTCTCGTGGCACTCGTTGCATTTACCATGCCACAGATGATGATGAAACTGTTCACCAACGATCCGGAGCTTCTGGCCATTGGTTCTTCCTATATCCGCATTATGGGTATCACCTATATCTGCTGGGGTATGACGGAGGTTTATCTGGCTGTTCTTCGAAGCATTGGACGGGTGACTACCAGCATGGCGATGAATATGCTGGCCTTTGGACTGAATATCCTTTTGAATGCGACTTTTATCTTCGGATTGTTCGGAGCACCCAAGCTTGGTGCTACCGGTGTGGCTATTGCTACTGCACTTTCCAGAATGATCGAGCTGATCGCCTGTTTTATTGTTTCTGCTTTCAGCAAAAATGTCCGACTGGATCTCCGATGTATGTTCACAAAAAACAAACTGCTGTTCAGTGATTTCGTGCGGCTTTCCCTGCCGGCTCTTGGTAATGATATTTCCTGGAGTATTGGTTTTTCCATGTACTCTGTGATCCTGGGGCATCTTGGTACGGATGCGGTTGCTGCCAATTCTCTGGTTGTAGTAGTCCGTAATATCGGCTCTGTTTTCTGTTTCGGTATTGCCAGTGCAGGAGGTATCCTTCTAGGCAATGTTATGGGGCAGGGCGATCTGGAACGTTCCAGGCGTTATGCTTCCAAAACACTGAAGCTTACTGTTATTGCAGGTTTTTTGGGCGGACTTATCGTTCTTGCCATCACACCGTTTGTAATGAGATTTGCGTCCCTGACACCCACTGCCATGCATTATCTGAAATATATGCTTCTGATCAACAGCTACTATATTATGGGGTCTGCCGTAAATACAACCCTGATCGCCGGTGTGTTCCGAGCAGGTGGTGATACAAAGTTTGGTCTGATCTGTGATACCATTGATATGTGGGTATATGCAGTACCCCTTGGATTCTTCGCTGCTTTTGTACTGAAGCTGCCGGTTATGTGGGTGTATTTTCTGCTCTGTACGGATGAATTTGTGAAGTGGCCATGGGTGATCAAAAGGTATCTCAGTGGGAAGTGGGCTAAGAATATTACCCGCGAGAATATATTTGAAAATAAATAGAATACAGAAACATTTTAAACGGCTGGAATCTGCGTTATTTTCAAAAATTCGCTGTTTGAGCGAAGCAAGTCTCGGACTTTTGGAAAATAACTTTAGCAGATTCCAGCCGTTCGTTACTCAACTACCGCTGCAATCCTTCTATCACCTTCTCCGTCAGACGCACAACACTTCCCTGCACCTCCCGGATCTCCTTCTCCGAAATACCATTCTTATGAAATCCCCCGGTGCAAACCACTCTCTTTCCCAGCTTTTTCGAAACCTGCTCCGCCATCCACCGGCAGATCACCTCGTCCTTATGTCCCGGAAAATTCAAAACTGAAGAAGTCGCACTCACAGAACCATCCCCTGTCAGAGACACTCTCGGTTCCGTCTGCACCACACATCCCAGATGAGGTCTCTCTCCGCCTTTCAGACAGATAAGCACATCCTCTCCGACAAATGCAGCACTGACCTCCAGCTTACAGCCTGCAGTCTCCACACACTCTTTTACAATCCATTCCATCTGCGATACTCCTTTGCTTCGATCCCAAACGGTTCCAAAAGCTTTGCCGCAATATGATACACCATATCATCAATGCTCTCCGGTTTATGATAAAACGTCAGCATCGGCGGAATGATCCGCACTCCCGGAAGCATGGAAAGCTCATAAAGATTTCGGAGATGAATCCCGCTTAACGGTGTTTCTCTGGCTGCCAGCACCAGTGTTCTCTGTTCCTTGACCGTCACATCTGCCGCACGCAGAATAAGATTATCCGCATAGCCACTGTGGATCCCCGCGATCGTCTTCATGCTGCAGGGTACGATCAGCATTCCCTCTGTTTTAAAAGAACCACTGGCCGGTTTTGCCCCAATTTCTCCCGGTGCACATACATGATCTGCCAATCGTTTCACATCCTCCGGTTCCAGCTCCGTCTCCTGGCGAAGAGTCAGCTCTGCACTGGAACTCATGATCAGATAAGACTCAAAATCCGGATTCTCCCGGATGATCTCCAGACATTTTACAAGGAGCGGCAGGCCGCTTGCACCTGTCGCACCAACTATAATTCTCTTTTTCATTTTTTCAGCCATTTCTCCGGATCCAGTTCCATAAAACGGGCTCTGTGAAAATCTTCCTTCAGATCATAAGGCACCGTACAGTCAAAAATAGTCTTGCATGCAATTCCATGATCACGGATACTTGGAGAAAATGCAGGATCATTGGACGGATCAAGAGGATGACAACGGACACCCGGAATGGTGATCACATCCACATCCCCCTGGAATCTCGTATTCATCGCCCAAAGTACGTCATTCATATCAAAGCAGTCCACATCTTCATCTACCAGAAATACATTTTTCAGCTCACTGAAGGCGGAAAATGCAAGAAGTGCAGCCTGACGCTGTCTTCCCTCATCACTTTGAGAAAGCTTTTTAAACTGAAGGACAGCCATATACTTTCCACCTCCGGCACTGCTGCAGTATACGTTCTGAAGTCTTCCAGGCATTGCTTTTTCCACCATGCCATAGATGCTGGCCTCTGTAGGGATTCCCGCCATGGATACGTGCTCCTCACTTGGCCCGATACAGGTCTGCATGATCGGATTTTCACGATGTGTCACTGCTGTAACCTTGATCAGCCAGCACTGATCACTTGCAGGCCCTGTATATCCCGGAAACTCCGGCATGGCGTATCCGGTATTGCTGTTCTGATCTTCCTTTACACGCACACCCGGAATCACTTCTCCCTCGATCACGTATTCCGCATTGGCGATGGCACGCTCGTTAACGGTTAAACATTTACAGAGTTTCACCGGCTCTTTGCGCAGTGCACCGGCTACAGACAGCTCATCATACCCCAGTGGTGTTGTAGGCGGCTCAAAACAGGAACCGATCTCAATAGCAGGATCAACTCCGATACTGATAGAAATCGGCAGCCTTTGTCCCAGCTCCTCAGCACGCTCTGCCATTGCTCCGATATGTCTGGCACCAGGTGTAAAGAAAATGGAAAGCTCATCTTTTCCCTGAATGCAAAGACGATGAATGGTCACATCGTGAACTCCAGTATCCGGGTGTGTGGCGTAGCACATGCCAAGTGTGATATACGGGCCCGCATCATCCGGTGTGTTCGTTGGCGCAGGAACCAGCTTATAGAGGTCAAAATCCGGATCTGCTGCCTTATGCACCACCTGCTGACACGGTGCATCACTTTCAAGATCGACCGGTGGAATTGGATTCTCCACGCTTTTGCAGAGCATCTTTCCAAGATTTTCCGGCTGAGTGTCAAGTAAAGCAGCAACCCTTTTTCTGCTTGCCAGAAGACCGATAGCTACTCTTGCATCCGGGTGTCCTTTTATACGATTAAAGATCATGGCAGGTCCTTCCTTTGTGGGACGCTTCACCGTTCCACCGGCTCCTACATAACGATATACCCCTGCAAGCTCTGCCATCGGATCAACTTCCACCTCTGTTTCGATCAGCTGATCTGGCATCTGCTCCAGAAGTGCCAGAGCACTTCTCAGATCTCTTACTTTTTCTGCCATAAAAAACCTCCTGCGTTATCTTTATATTACTGTTCACTCCGTTCTCAGTAACATCTTTATTTTCTTATGTTATTTTATCTCTTTTTTACATGGTGAATCAATTCTTTCTATGATATAATTGTTTCCAATATGGAATGATTTGTCACTATTTTCTAAAAGGCAGGTGTTACCATGACTCTTGAACAGATCGACTATTTTATCTGTGCAGCTCAATCCCGGACTTTTTTTGATGCTGCAGAAGCTATGCATATCTCCCAGTCCTCCCTTTCCAAGCAGATCATGAAACTGGAAAAAGAACTGGAGCTTACCTTATGGGACCGCAGCAAGCGTACTGCTGTGCTTACTCCTGAAGGAGAGTTTTTTTACAAAGAAGCACTTAAGATTTCCAGACAGTATCATCGTTCTCTGGAAGCAGTGTACCATTTTAAGGACAGTAAGCTCCAGGCACTTCATATTGGAACACTTCCTTTTCTTTCTCAGTACCATCTTACTTCTGTGATACACAGTTTTTGTGATACACACCCGGAGCTTTCTTTTTCTCTGAAGGAGGTAGAGGACGAAGAACTTCTTTCCGGTCTTGAAAAAGACTTTTTTAATCTGATCTTTGTACGAAAACACATGATAGACCCGGAGCTCTATACTTTTCATGCTCTCACAGCAGACCGTCTGGTTGCTGTTTTTCCTGAAGCTCATCCCTCCGCGTCCAAAAAATCGGTCTCGCTTTCCGACCTGAAAAAAGAGACTTTTATCCTGATGCCTCCGCACACCTCCATTTACCGTTTCTGTATGCAAAGTTTTCATAATGCAGGGATCCACCCTCAGCTTCTGCGTACTGCCCGCGCAGAATCTATTGTCAGCGCAGTGGAAATTGGCGAAGGGATCAGCCTTCTTACAGAAAGCAGCTTTCAGTTCTTTCGTCAGCCTTCGCTTGTTGCTGTCCCGGTTAATGGACTGGAAAAATTATCTGTTGGAATTGCCCATAAAAAAAATATGGCTCTCACAACCTCTGTAGAATGTTTTCTGCAGTTTGTGAAAAGCCATATGTAAGGTATTTTTTCTATAATCCAAGCATCATTCCCACACCATGTACCGCAAACGCAACGATCCATGCAGTGGCACACTGTACTGCTACAATACCAGCAGCAGCTCTTACAGTTCCCATCTCCCGACGTACAGTTGCAATAGCTGCAACACAGGGTGTATAGAGCAAGGTAAAGATCAAAAATACGTAAGCAGTAAACGGTGTAAATAAAGTCTGAAGCAATGCCGTATTTCCGCCCAGAAGGACTGTCAGCGTAGACACAACACTCTCTTTTGCCATAAAGCCCGTGATCAATGCGGTGGATACTCTCCAGTCACCAAAGCCCAGCGGAGCAAAAAGTGGTGCCACGATGCTTCCGATCTTTGCCAGAAGGCTCTGATCTGTGCTGGTAACAAGGTTAAGACCTGCATCAAAGTTCTGCAGGAACCACACGATCAGCGTTGCCGCAAAAATAATTGTAAACGCTTTCTGGATAAAGTCCTTCGCCTTTTCCCAGATCAGCTGTCCTACACTTTTTGCAGAAGGAAGCCGGTAATTGGGAAGCTCCATAACAAACGGAACCGGCTCTCCCTTATATTTCGTCTTTTTCAGGATCAGCGCATACAGGATCCCGCAGAGAATTCCTGCAAAATAAAGGCTGATCATCACAACTCCTCTCCACTGCTTCGGGAAAAATGCACTGGTGAGAAGTCCGTAGATCGGAAGCTTGGCACTGCAGCTCATAAACGGAGTAATCAGGATCGTCATTTTCCGGTCACGTTCACTGGATAATGTTCTGGTTGCCATAATGGCCGGCACCGAACAGCCGAATCCGATCAGCATCGGCACAAAGCTTCTTCCGGAAAGTCCGATCTTTCGAAGGAGCTTGTCCATAACAAAGGCTACACGAGCCATATATCCGGTATCTTCCAGGATTGACAGGAAGAAAAACAAAGTAACGATCGTAGGAAGAAATCCGATCACGCTTCCGATACCGCTTAAAATTCCATCCACAACCAGTGACTGCAGTACTGAGCTGACACCTGCCACCTCCAGTCCCCTGCCAATAAGTGCAATTACCCAGTTCACGACCATAGTCATTCCGTCTGAAAGCCAGGCTCCCAGATAATTAAACGTCATCACAAATACAATTGCCATAATTCCCACAAAACAGGGAATTGCTGTATATTTTCCGGTAAGGATACGATCTATGGCGACACTTCGTTTATGTTCACGGCTTTCTGCCGGTTTTACCACAGTTTTCTCACAAAGCTTTTCAATAAAATTGAAGCGCATGTTCGCAAGAGCTGCCTCACGGTCCAGACCGCCATCCTTCTCCATAACATGTACCAGCCCATCAAGAACCTTTTTTTCACCTTCAGGCAAAGCCAGACGTTTTTCGATCAGAGAATCTTTCTCTACGATCTTCGTAGCTGCAAAACGTACAGGAAGTCCTGCTTTTTTTGCATAGGGTTCGATCAGATGTACGGCTGCATGGATACATCTGTGAAGTGCGCCTACCGGATCCTTCGGTGACTGATTGTCAGTACAGAAATCAATTCTTCCTGGTGCTTCTCTGTATCTTGCAACATGGACTGCATGATCGATCAGCTCATCAATTCCTTCATTCTTCGCTGCTGAAATAGGTACAACCGGAATTCCTAAAATCTCCTCCAGTTCATTGATCCGAACAGAGCCTCCATTTGCCCTTACCTCATCCATCATATTTAAGGCCAGCACCATTGGGATTCCAAGCTCCATCAGCTGCATGGTAAGATAAAGATTTCTCTCAATATTGGAAGCATCTACAATATTAATGATTCCTGTCGGCTTCTCATTCAGCAGAAAATCTCTTGTTACGATCTCCTCGCTGGAATACGGGGAAAGTGAATAGATTCCAGGAAGATCCGTTACCGTTGCCTCCGGATGCCTCCGGATGCTTCCTTCTTTCTTGTCAACAGTTACACCTGGAAAGTTACCAACATGCTGATTGGAACCTGTCAGCTGATTAAAAAGAGTTGTCTTTCCACAGTTCTGATTACCTGCCAGTGCAAACGTGATCGGTTCCCCTTTGGGAATCGTATCACCGATCCGGTTCTTACGATAATCTCGAGCCTTTCCAAGTTCTCCCACACCAGGATGAGCAATCGGCTGATGCCGTTCATTTTCTTTCTTCGTTTCCGTCATGGATTCGATCGATACGATCTCAATCTTTGCAGCTTCCGCCAGCCGCAATGTCAGCTCATATCCGCGCAGCACAAGCTGTACCGGATCTCCCATAGGAGCTGTTTTACGAAGAGACACTTCTGTCCCCGGTGTAAGCCCCATATCCAGAAGATGATGTCTCAGCTCCCCCTCGCCACGAACACTGATGATTCTGCCACATTCTCCAGTCTTTAATTTGTCCAGTGTCATATTGTCACCTCATCATAAGTACAATTTACATGGTCAATACATATATCTGTATTATCCACTGGTACATCGTTTCGTAAATAACTATATCAATCGGATTCACAGACAAGTGAATGGTATAGTTATTTCAAAAACGATGCACTAATATAAATGTAACACAGTTTAAGTTATTTGACAATAACTGATTAATCTGATAAGTTTCGTACAAATAATACCAATTCAAAAGTTATTTATCATTAACATTTATATTTTTTCTCACTTTAGCACAATTCCTGTTTGATAAACAAACACCTTCATATTTTTTGCAGACATACAATAACATCCATGTATATTCCCGCAATAAAAAAGCGCAAACGACATATTATCTGTCGTCTGCGCCTTTTTATTGCGAGAACCGCTTCGGTGAATCCTTACTCACCAATTAACCAATTGTACATTTCCTCATACTGACGTGCGGAATTGTTCCAGGAAAAATCTGCAGCCATCGCGCGATCTACCATTTTATTCCATTCACGTTTCTTGTCATAATATACACTCTCTGCATAACGGATCGTAGCAAGCATTTCATGTGCATTGTAATTTACGAAGGAGAATCCTGTTCCGGTTCCCTCGAATTCATTGTACGGGACAACTGTATCCTTCAGACCACCGGTCTCTCTGACGATCGGAAGAGTTCCATAACGAAGGCTCATCAGCTGGCTTAAGCCACATGGCTCAAACAGTGACGGCATCAGAAATGCATCAGATGCTGCATAAATTCTGTGAGACATTGCCTCATCATAGTAGATCTGTGCAGATACCTTGCCATGATACTTCCAGTCAAAATGACGGAACATATTCTCATAACGTTCCTCACCGGTACCAAGAGCAACGATCTGAACCGCATCCTGACACAGTTCGTCCATGATATAAGCGATCAGATCAAATCCCTTCTGATCTGTCAGGCGGGATACAATACCGATCATCATAGCTTTCGGATCCTGCTCAAGTCCAAGATCTTTCTGAAGCTGGATCTTATTCTTAACTTTTTCCTTACGGAAAGTCTTTGCATTGTAGTTTCTGGTAATACATTTATCTGTTTCAGGATTGAATACATCATAATCAATTCCATTGACAATACCTCGAAGATCATGTGCTCTGGCACAGAGAAGACCATCCAGACGTTCTCCATAGAACGGAGTTTTGATTTCTTCCGCATAAGTATTACTTACTGTAGTTACTGCATCAGCAAAAACAATTCCACCTTTCAGGAAGTTTGCATCTTTGTATGCTTCCAGTTTATCCGGTGCAAAATAATAATCAGAAAGTCCTGTGATTCCCTGAACAGTCTTTACATCCCATACTCCCTGGAATTTCAGATTGTGAATTGTCATAACTGTCTTGATTCCCCAGAAAAATTCATTTTGCTGGAAGGAATCATGCAGATATACCGGAACAAGACCTGTCTGCCAGTCGTGACAGTGGATCACATCCGGGCGGAAACCGATAACCGGAAGGACAGACAATACAGCCTTTGAGAAGAATGCAAATTTTTCAAGATCCCATGGGGCACTGTCATATGGCTTCGGTCCACTGAAATAATATTCATTATCGATAAAATAAAACTGGATTCCTTCGTATTCCATATGCATAATGCCAACATAGCAGTTTTTGTATCCCAGATCCATATAAAAATGAGTAATGTATTCCATTTTATCTTTCCATTCCTGTTTCATACAGGCATATTTCGGCAAGATAACACGGACATCAAAATAGCGCTTATCAAAACATTTCGGAAGTGCACCAGCTACATCGGCAAGTCCTCCTGTTTTAATAAATGGCACTGCTTCTGATGTTGCAAATAAAATTCTTTTCATCTGTAAATACCCCTCCTTGTATCTCGATGCCAGATTATTGTTATTTCGAACATCCGCTCGCTATTTTCTGACATTTCTGTCTGTGACAGACCTTTTGTTTATTATACTCCAAAACCACCTTGTTGAAAAGAGTGATTTTTGTATTCAAGGCGAATTTTATCTGCAATAAGTGCAATAAATTCTGAGTTGGTCGGTTTGCCTTTTCCTGTGCTGACCGTGTACCCAAACAGTGCATCGATCGTATCCATCTTGCCTCTGCTCCATGCAACTTCGATTGCATGACGGATAGCCCTCTCCACCCGGCTCGGAGTAGTCTGATGTTTTTTTGCAATTGTCGGATAAAGTACTTTTGTGATCGAATTCAACATTTCCATATCGTTAACAGACAGAATGATCGCATCTCTCAGATACTGATAGCCTTTTATGTGTGCCGGAACACCAATTTCATGTATAATATTCGTCACATCTGTTTCCAGATTCCGCTTTCCGTAAGGAGCCGGTTCCTCTCTCACCGCCTGTCGCACCGGTTCTCTCATTTTTCGTTCATTTCCCCTGCGTATATGTTTTATACGACTTAAGAGCACCTGTTTGTCAAAAGGTTTCAGCATATAATAATATGCGCCAAGATTGAACGCATCTTCTGTGATTCTTTCCTGTCCCACCGCCGATACTACAATAAAAGCCGGCTGTTTCTTTACTGAACTGTCATGACTGCAGTGTTCCATAACGGTAAGTCCATCCATCTTCGGCATAATGATATCCAATACAACAACATCCGGTTCTTTTTCTCTGATGATGCTGCAGATTTCTTCTCCATTGTGTGCTTTTCCGACCAAAGTCAGGTCTTTATCTTCTTCGATCATCTGACCGAGTATGTCAGCCATTCTAACGTTATCATCTGCAATCGCCACATTTAATTTTTCCATGAGGCCTTTCCCTCCTAACCAACAAAAATCTTCTTCCTTACAACAAGGACATTATAGTGGAAAGGCCTTCGCGAAATCAAGCCGAAACTGGCTGAAATACGGCATTTTCGTTCGGCCTGAATCGACTTTTTCAGATATTTTCCAGCATGTTTTCTGCAAAAATACCATATCCTCCTGTAGAATCCTGTATAAAAACATGCGTGACAGCTCCCACGAATTTTCCATTCTGAATCACCGGGCTTCCACTCATTCCCTGTACAATTCCTCCTGTCAGTTCCAGAAGTTCGGGATCTGTCACCTGAATTACAAAACTTTTATTTGTATCTTCATGATTCATGTCAATTCTTGTTATCTCAGCATAGAATTCACGTACCGTTCCATCCACACAGCACAATATGGATGCCGGCCCGATTTCCAGTTCCTGTTTGTATGCAACTTCCATCTTTCGCAATCCAAGCTCCTCCGGCAGTTCTGATAATTTTCCATAAATTCCCTGTTCACAGTTTTTTTCTATACTTCCGATTATTTTTTCCGCCTCATAATGAATCAGACCGGAAAGTTCACCCGGACTTCCGCTGCTTCCTTTCTGGATTCCAACGATCTGTGCCTGATACAGGTCACCATCATCAATATGAAGAAGCTCTCCGGTATCTACATCGCTGATTCCATGACCAAGTGCTCCGTAATTTCCATTCTGATCAACAAATGTGAGTGTCCCGATTCCCTGTGTATTATCTCTCACCCATATACCCAGCTTATACTCGCCCTTGATATCTTTTACCGGACTCAGCGACAGAGGAATCTTTTTTCCTTTTCTTATTACCTGCAACTCCACAGTATCCTGTTTCAGCTTTTCGAGATCTTCTACAAGATCTTTTTTAGTTTCAATAATTTCATCATTAAATGCAACGATATAATCTCCCGGCTCTATAATTTTTTCTGCCGGTTCCTCCGCACGGCCTTCTTCAGAAATAATCTCACCGGTATCAATTACCAGTACTCCGTCGGTTTCCATATAGATTCCGACAGTGCTTCCACTGACAAGCACTGTCGTACTGTCTGTGGGGATTACTTTGACATCTTTAAACGGTATCACTCCCAAAATTCTGCTGGATAACAGATAACTTCCATCTCCGGAAACCGTAATTGCATCATCAAAAGAAAGCAGCGGATAATCCAGTACATTCTTCACCTGCTGTTCCTGACTTTCTGTCACATAAAGCTCATCAGGAATCTTCCTGTCAAGATATCGATATCCCAGCCATATCACCGTCAGCAGATCCAGGCATATAATCCACCAGAGAAGATGTCTGTATTTTGTTCTTCTGTCCATTCTGCCACATCCTTTCTTTTGTAAAACCAAACTCTCTTCCACCAGCATTTTTACAGAAAAAAAAGAGAAGCGATCCTGTTGGATCATCCTCTCTTATTATGCTGTGAATACAGCTATTTCAGTCTTGTATTTTTATGAACCCGTGCCAATTCTTTCATTTCTTTTGCGTTTTCAAAAACTGCCTGTGTAAGTTCAGCTCCACCCAGAAGTCTGGCAAGTTCTCTCACAGAATCATCTCCTTCCAGCGGATGAATCTCCGTGATCGTTTCTGTACCCTTCTGATGTTTTTCGATTTCAAAATGTGTATCTGCCATTGCAGCAATCTGCGGAAGATGCGTAATACACAATACCTGGTGACATTTTCCGATAACTGCCATTTTTTCGGATACTTTCTGCGCTGTCCTGCCACTGATACCTGTGTCGATCTCATCAAAGATCAATGTCTCTATCTGATCTCTGTCTGCAAGAATTGCTTTTATTGCAAGCATGATCCTGGAAAGTTCACCGCCAGATACAATCCTGCCTAATGGTTTTACGCTCTCACCCGGATTGGTAGAAATTTCATATTCTATATCATCAAACCCATTATCTGTATATTCTTTTTTTCGTTGAAAATCAATATGAAACTGTACGTCCAGAAAATTCAGATCTTTCAATCCCTCAATAATCTTATCCGTAAGCATCTGGCTGTATTTTTTCCGGATAACAGAAAGTTTATCCGAAACAATTTCAAGCTGTGCTCTGCTTTTTTCTACTTCAGCTTTTGCTCTCCGGAAATTCTCCTCATATCTGTCAAGATCTTCCAGTTTTTGTTTCTGGTTGCCGCAGTATGTGTGGATTGCATCGATTGACTGTCCATACTTTGCTTTGAGATTGTTGATCAGATCCAATCTTCTTTCTGTTTCATAAAATGTTTCTCCGTCAAAGTTCAGTTCATCCACATAAGAGGAAAGCTCTCTGTTGAAATCATTCAAAAGCCCATCGATTTCCTGAAGTGCTGATGACATGGATTTCAGCTGGCTGTCATACTCCGTGACACGCATCAGCTCTTTCACTGCATTTCCAACCGCTTCTCCGGCTCCCTGCACGGAATCATTTCCTGTCAGATCCCGCACCTCCTGCAGAGTCTCAAGAATCTTCTTCCCGTTATCCAGCTTACGGTACAGCTTTTCCAGTTCTTCATCCTCTCCCGGATTCAAATTCGCGCTTTCAATTTCTTTAATCTCAAATTCCAGAAAAGCACGCTCTCTGTTTCTCTGTTCTTCATCCATATCAAGAGACTTTAACTTTTTCAGGCTGTCACGATATGTACGATATGCACGATTCACTTTTTCTTTGACCGGATAGATTTCATCTTTACCATATGCATCCAGAATCTCCAGCTGTTTATCCTGATAAAGCAGAGACTGGTGCTCATGCTGCCCGTGTATATCCAGAAGGCAGGAAGCTACTGCTTTCATCTGTCCAACCGTGCAGGTCTCCCCATTAATCTTGTTGATACTCCTGCCATCCAGAATTTTACGTGTCAGCAATACCTGTCCTTCTTCCAGCTCAATCCCCAGTTTGCCCAGTGCTTCTTCAGCTCTTGGATTTTCTACCTGAAACAACAGCTCCACCAGTGCATATGACGCACCTTCGCGGATCATATCCTTTGCAATTCTGCTGCCCAGGATCAGCTGCATGGAACCCAGCAGAATCGATTTACCTGCTCCTGTCTCACCAGTCAGAATATTCAGTCCCGGCCCAAATTCTACTTCAATATCTTCAATAAGTGCCAGATTCTTCACATGAAGATGAACTAACATAATTTCAGAATTCCTTTCAGCTTCTCAGCAACAATTTCTGCCTGCTCTGCATCACGTGCCACACACATGACTGTATCATCTCCGGCAATACTTCCAAGAATCTCCTTCCATTTCAGGGCATCCAACGCAGCCGCCACCCCCATGGCCATTCCCGGCACAGTGCGGATCACAAGCATATTCTGACCTACATCAAGTGATGTCAGTGTATCCTGGAGAATCCTTGTGTATTTGTCTCCCAGTTCCGCAGACGGTTCTGTAAGAATCGCGTAACGGGATTTTCCATCCTTTCCTGCAACTTTCATAAGCTTCAGTGCCCGGATATCTCTGGAGACTGTAGCCTGTGTTACTTTGAATCCTGCCTCATTCAGTCTGGCAGCAAGTTCCTCCTGTGTATCAATATCATATTCCTGGATCAGTTCTATGATCTTTTCATGTCTTGCACTTTTCACTGCATTACCTCCATCACATTGTCACTGTTATTCCATCTTCTGCCGTAATACCTCTACAAAGCTTAAATGATTTAATTTCAGGATTTTCACACTGGCTGAAGCTTTTTGAATCACGATCCTGTCTCCCGTCACGATCGGAATTTCTGTATCTCCGTCAAAAGAAGCAAGCCCCTGTTCCTGAACCTGCCTGCGGCCTTCTCCCAGCTCTACTGTAATAACATCTTCCTCCGGAAAAATAATACTGCGGGTATTCAATGTATGCGGAGCGATCGGTGTCATCAGCGTCATCGCTGCATTTGGAGATACAATAGGTCCTCCACATGAAAGGCTGTAACCGGTAGAACCTGTCGGTGTGGCAATAATAATTCCATCTGCATTATACGAATTAAGATAGACATCATTCACATAATTTTTAAATCTTACAACTCGAAGGGGGCCCTCTCTGCCTATTACAATATCATTCAGTGCAATGTCCTGCCCAATGATCTTATCACCATGCCAGACTGTTCCTGTAAGCATCATTCTTTCTTCAATCTCATAGTCATCTGCGATCAGTTTATCCAGTGCAGCATGTATCGACTGTCTGTCTACTTCAGCCAGAAACCCCAGCGTCCCGAGATTGATTCCCAGCATTGGAATTTTTCTGTAAACAACATCTCTGGCAGCCTGAAGAAGTGTACCATCACCGCCCAGAACCAGAATACACTGTGTTCCCTCTGGAATCAGTTCCGGATTTGTATAATGGTATGCCCCTTCCAACTTACGTTCCGCCTGCTGAACCTGACATTTCTTTCCATTTTTTTTCAGATAAGAAACAATTTCATTTGTGATCTGAAAATCTTTATCTTTATCACTGTTTGTGATGATATAAAACTTATCCATCTCCCCTAGACCTTCCTTAATCCAGTTGACTGTGTGCCTCCTGCACTACAGCCTCAGGTGTTACTTCAAGAGAGGACTGGATCACTTCCCCTTCCGGTCTCTTTTTCAAATGAAGCAAGTATTCAATATTTCCCTCTGGTCCCTTGATCGGTGAAAACGAAAGATGGCACGGCTCCATTGCAATTGTAGACGCATAAGCGATCACTTTTTCAATGACTTCCAGGTGCACTGCCGGATCACGTACAACGCCTTTTTTCCCAACTTTTTCTCTTCCGGCTTCAAACTGCGGTTTGATCAGACAGACGATCTCTCCATCATCTGTAAGGAGGTTTCTCACTGGAAGAAGCACTTTTGTCAGAGAAATGAAAGAAACATCTATCGATGAAAACTGTGCCGGCTCCTGCAGATTTTCCGGAAGTACATAACGGATATTCGTTTTTTCCATACATACCACTCTCGGATCATTACGAAGTTTCCAGTCAAGCTGTCCATATCCGACATCGATTGAATAGACCTTCACCGCACCATTCTGGAGCATACAGTCTGTAAATCCGCCAGTGGACGCACCAACATCCATACATACCTTTCCATCCAGAGAAACGCCAAAATTATTCATGGCTTTTTCCAGTTTCAGTCCTCCACGGCTTACATATGGAAGTGTATTTCCGCGTACTTCAATCTTCACCGTCTCCTTGAACATTGTTCCCGCTTTATCTTCTTTCTGTCCGTCCACATAAACATCTCCGGACATAATATATGCTTTTGCTTTCTCTCTGGAAGGTGCAAGTGCACGCTCTACCATCAAAAGATCCAGTCTTTTCTTCATTCCTGCTCCTCATATTCCTCAATCGCATCAAGAATATCCGGTGCTGAAAGCCCGATTTTGGCTCTCAGACTGGCAATTTCTCCATGCTCTACAAAACGATTCCAGATAGCGATCGGAAGTACTCTTACTTCCGGATGACATGCTTCCATATAAGCTGCCACATGCTCACCAAATCCACCGTTTCTGACATTTTCTTCTACTGTTACAAATAATTTATGATCTTTTGCAAGCTCATCAAGAAGCTCTGTATCCAGTGGCTTCACAAATCTTGCATTTACAAATGTTGGATTTTCACCTTTGTTCTTCAGTTCTTTGCAGACCTGTTCACAGACCTCCGTCATGCTTCCAACAGACAGAAGTGCTGTTTTCTCTCCACGGTAAAGAACTTCACTTTTTCCAAAACGTATCGGGCTGTCAAATTTCTCCAGTCCCTGATATGCAGTGCCTTTGGGATAACGGATTGCACATGGTCCTGCCGCATGAACTGCAAATTCCAGCATTTTTTCAAGTTCTCTTCCATTTTTTGGTGCCATGACCGTCATATTGGGCATCATTGTCAGATAAGACAAGTCAAAATTTCCCTGATGTGTCTCTCCATCTGCTCCTACAAGACCTGCCCTGTCAATCGCAAAGATCACGTGCAACTTCTGCATGCAGACATCATGAAGCATCTGGTCTACTGCCCTCTGTAAGAAAGAAGAATAAATCGCTACGACTGGTATCACGCCACCCAGGGCAAGGCCGGCTGCAAAACTGACTGCATGCTCTTCGGCAATTCCAACGTCAAATAATCTGTCCGGAAAAGCTTTTTCAAAAGCCCTCAGTCCGGTTCCCTCCTTCATTGCCGCTGTAATGCCGACAAGCTTCGGATTTTCTTTTCCCAGTTTCACCATAGCCTGTGAAAATACATCTGTATACGTCGGTCCTTTCTTCACAGAAAGCTGTCTGCCGGTTTTTATGTCAAACGGGCCAGTTCCATGGAACTGATCCGGATGCAGACTTGCCGGTTCATATCCTCTGCCTTTGTGCGTCAGGACATGAACGATCACTGGTCCTTCCACACGTTTTGCTTCGTTAAAAAGTTTCATCATCTGCCGCATATTGTGTCCGTCAACCGGTCCAAGATACGTCAGTCCCATATTTTCAAAAAGCATTCCCGGTATGATCAGCTGTTTGATACTGCTCTTGGTCCTGCGCATGGTATCTACAACCGCAGTACCTACCTTCGGTATCTTCTTAAGCGTCTTAGTTACATTCAGTTTCATTCCCGTGTAAGCTTCCGCTGTACGCAATGCACTGAGATAAGAAGACATTCCACCAACATTTTTGGAAATAGACATATTATTATCATTGAGTACGATAATAAAATTGGTTTTCAATTCTGCTGCATTATTCAATGCTTCATATGCCATGCCACCTGTCAGTGCACCATCTCCGATCACTGATACGACACGATAATTCTGTCCAAGCAGATCTCTGGCTCTTACATAGCCCAGCCCCGCTGAGATTGAATTAGAACTGTGGCCTGCATCAAATGTATCACAGTCACTTTCACAGCGTTTCGGAAATCCACTCATTCCGCCTTCTTTTCGAAGATTTTTGAATCCTTCTTTTCTTCCTGTCAGAATCTTATGGGTATATGCCTGATGTCCCACATCCCATACGATCTTATCTTGTGGAAGATCCAGCACATTATGCAAAGCCAGTGTCAGTTCCACTACCCCAAGATTCGATGCCAAATGGCCTCCTGTCTGGCTGACTGACTCAATCAGGAACTGTCTGATCTCATCTGCAAGCTGTGGAAAATCTGCCAACGCTATCTTGTGTATATCATTAGGCTTATTGATCTTTTCCAACATCCTTCGTATCCCTCTTTCATTTCCTACGGGTTGCCATTTCCATGACCAGCTCCGTCAGGAACTCATTTTTATTATACAGTCTGTCCAGAACTGCCAGAGCTTTTTCAGAAAGTTCTCTGACCTGCTCAGATGCTTTCTGTACCCCAAAAAGAGTCACATAAGTAACTTTGTTGTTTTTTTCATCACTGTGTACCGGCTTTCCCAGTTCCTGACTGGTACTTGTCACATCCAGAATATCATCCTGTATCTGGAATGCCAGACCAATATCCGATGCAGCCTGTTCGATCATGGAGGTCTGTTCCTTGTCCGCTCCTGCCAGAACAGCTCCTGCCATCATGGACGCTTCGATCAGTGCAGAAGTTTTGTGTTCATAAATGTAATCGAGAAGGTCCTTCTCCAATGGTTTGCCATCATTTTCCACATCAACACTCTGACCGCCCAGCATACCGTAAATACCTGTTTTTTCTGCCATGATCCGCACAGCCCGGATCACCCTGTCTTTGTCATCTGTCAGTTCAAATGCACGAAACATGGTCTCATAAGCATAATTCAAAAGTGTCACACCGCTTAATACGCCCATTGCCTCACCATACACTTTGTGCGTAGTCAGACGACCACGGCGATAATCATCATTATCAATTGCCGGCAGATCATCATGTATCAGAGAATGTGTATGAATCATTTCGATTCCCGCCATAAACGGTTCAGCAAGTTTCTCATCCCCTCCAAATAATCGAAGAGTCTCCAGAAGAAGGATCGGCCTCAGTCTCTTGCCGCCGGCACACATGCTGTAGTTCATCGCCTGTGCCATCGTTTTGGAAAATCCACGTTCTTCCGGAAGCCATCTGCGGATCACTTCTTCTGCATAATCTGTTCTCTGCTGTAATTCTTCTTTAAAATTCACGTAATGTCCCATCCTCATCCATCTGAAGCATCTTCTTTTCTACAGTATCCAGTCTGTCACTGCAGTATTTCAGAAGCTCCATACCTTTTTTGTATAAACGAAAAGAATCCTCCAGCGATGTGTCACCACTCTCCAGCTTTTCAGCAATGGTGTCCAGTTCCTGAAAGACTTCTTCTATTTCTCTGTTCTGTGTATCTGTTTTCTGAATCTGTTCTGTCATTTATTCCAGTCTTCCTTCCTGCTGCTTCGCACTTCTGCCTCGATCACACCATCTGTCACAGAAATCTCCAACAGATCTCCGGAATGTACCTGTTTTGTGGATATAATTCCATTTCCCTCTCTGTCCGAAACAAAAGAATATCCCTGATTTAATTTATACAAAGGAGACAGTCCTCTGTATCGTTCCAGATAGATTCCAAGCATATGTCTTTCTTCTGCAATGCGGTTTTTCATTGCTCTTCGAAGCAATTCATCAAGATCAGCCAGACGCTGTCTGTTATCCCTGAGCTTTGCTTCCGGGTTCAGATACTGAAAACGCATCTGATACTGCATCAGCTGTGCACGGCCAAGTTCTGCCCTGCGCTGCATTGCCTTCTGCATACGGTCTCTGAGGCCAGCAATATTCTGCAGTATCTGTCTGAAATCCGCCACTGCAAGTTCTGCAGCTGCCGAAGGCGTTGGGGCACGAAGATCTGCCACAAAATCTGCGATCGTAAAATCAGTTTCGTGACCTACTGCCGAAATAATGGGCGTCCTGCACTCAAAAATAGCTCTGGCAACTTTTTCTTCATTAAATGCCCAGAGGTCTTCGATCGATCCACCGCCTCGTCCGACAATAATCACATCAACCTCTGCCTGATCCAGCATATGGATTCCACGTACAATACTGTCTGCTGCTCCTTCTCCCTGTACAAGTGCCGGATACAAAATAATCTGCAGATAAGGATCACGTCTCAGTGAAATATTTCTTATATCCTGCACGGCCGCTCCCGTAGGCGCAGTAACGACTCCCAGCCTGTGGATAAAAGCCGGAATTGGCTGTTTGTACTCCTGTGCAAACATTCCCATCTCTTCAAGCTCTGTCTTCAACGCCAGAAATCTCTCATAAAGTGCACCTGCTCCTTCAAGCGAAATTTCTTTTGCATACAGCTGATATCTGCCATCCCTCTCATATACATCCACGGCACCACCTACTACGACACGGTCACCGTCTTTCATTCGAAATGCCAGTCCTCTTCTGTGTCCGGCAAACATTACACAGGAAAGCACTCCTGTCTCATCTTTCAGTGAAAAATAAATGTGTCCACTGGTATGATATTTGCAGTTGGAAACTTCTCCCTTTACATAGATCTTCTGCAGAATAAAATCCTGTGTAAACATATTCTTGACATATCGATTGATCTGGCCCACTGAAAAAATATTTTTCATTTTTATTATTCTGTGCTTTCTTCAGACGCTCTCTCAGGATTTTTCTGATCTTTGGAAGCTTTTCCATCCTTTTTGGATGAACGAATGATAATCTTTGCAGAATGAGTCTGACGACGTGGTTTCTTATGTTCCTCACCGGAGTCCTTCTTACCACTGGCGATTTTTCCAAGAATACCGTTAACAAAAGAGCCGGAGTCTTCCCCGCCAAAAAGTTTTGCCAGTTCTACTGCTTCGTTGATAGCAACTCCAACCGGTACTTCTTCATCCATTTTCATTTCATAAACAGCCAGACGCAATGCAGTCAGGTCAACACGATTCATTCGTGTAGTTTTCCATCCACGGCTGTATTCATTCAGGATCTGGTCGATCTCATCCAGATGTTCCAGAATATGCTGATATTTGTTCTGTATTGCTTCCTGATCTTTTTCTTCCAGTTCTCCTAGTGTATCAAAATACATGGAAACCTGATCTGACATTTCATTTTCAGAATTAAACTGTGTCATAAACAGCAGTTTAAAAATATGTTCTCTCTGTTCGCTTCTTCGCATGTTTCCTCCTAAAGAAAAAAGGAAAGGTTTACTTTCCTTTTTTCTCTCTTCCAATTTCCTTTACTTATCATTCTCCATATCAACACCTGCAATACGGATGTTTACATCTGCTACTTCCAGGCCTGTCATATTCTCAATGGATGATTTAACTTTGTCCTGAACTTTCTTACTGACTTCCAGAATATTCTTTCCAAATTCAATATTCAGAGTAAGATCCACGGTAACCACACCTTCCAGTACAGTGATCTTAACACCCTTGGAAAGATTCTTGACGCCAAGCTTGCTTACCAGTTCATTGGTGATATTTCCTTCCATGGAAGCGACACCCTCAACTTCTGTGGCCGCAAGTCCTGCGATAACAGTTACTACTTCATCAGCAATCTTAACTTCACCAATCCCACCTACATCCTGTAATTTATAAGTTGTTCTTTTTTCTGCCATTCCAATTCCTCCTGCGGATTTCGAATCGAATTTTGTTATTGTTCACTCCGTTCACAATAACGAATCTGTCAATTATTTATAGGCTTAGTATATCAAATCTGACTGCAAAATAAAAGCGTTTATTTACTGAATTCTGTCAGTACCAGATCTGGATTACGGTCTTCTGTCATGCCTACGCTCCATGCGTTTACAAACAAAAGCAGTGGATTGCCCTTCAGGTCTGTAACCTTCTTCATATCGGAAGTTCCGACAATCTTGGCAACATCAACTTCTTCTTTATTTGCAATCCAGCGGATATGCTCATATGGCAGGTTTTCCAGACGGATTTCTACATTATATTCATTCTCGAGACGATATTTCAGTACATCAAACTGAAGGACACCAACAACACCGACAATAATCTCTTCCATACCTGTATTAAACTCCTGAAAGATCTGGATTGCACCTTCCTGTGCGATCTGGTTGATTCCCTTAACAAACTGTTTACGCTTCATGGTATCGATCTGACGAACTCTTGCAAAATGTTCCGGTGCAAAAGTCGGAATCCCTTCAAATGCAAATTTCTTTCCAGGTGCGCAGATCGTATCTCCGATAGAAAAAATGCCCGGATCAAATACTCCGATAATATCTCCTGCATATGCCTCATCTACCACATGACGGGATTCTGCCATCATCTGCTGTGGCTGAAGAAGACGCATCTTCTTATCCCCCTGCACATGATAAACTTCCTGGGAAGCATCAAATTTGCCGGAACAGATTCTCATAAATGCGATTCTGTCTCGATGTGCTTTATTCATATTTGCCTGAATCTTAAATACAAATGCCGAGAAATCATCTGACATCGGATCAATCTCGCCTTCATCGGATACTCTCGGAAGTGGCGATGTTGTCATCTTGAGGAAATGTTCCAGAAATGTTTCCACACCAAAGTTTGTCAGCGCAGAACCAAAAAAGACAGGTGTCATATTTCCTTTGCTTACCTGTTCCTGATCAAAATCCACACTCGCTCCATCCAGAAGTTCGATTTCTTCCATCAGCTGTTCTCTCTGATCCGGATCCACAATATCATCCAGCCGTGCATCATCAATGTCAATTTCTTCGATCACACCCTCCTTGGTTCCTTTCTGTGTATCAGAGAAAGTCAGGACTTTATGTGTATTACGATCATAAACTCCGCGGAATTTTTTACCGGAACCGATCGGCCAGTTGATCGGACATGTTGCGATTCCGAGTTCTTTTTCTATTTCATCCAGAAGATCAAACGTATCATTTGCATCTCTGTCCATCT
>OIWK01001262.1_pt1 | contig 24731 bp, 17 predicted proteins | sample 1587401 | NCBI WGS metagenome assembly OIWK01 (sample SAMEA3888911, study PRJEB22519) | human gut metagenome | biome: human gut; feature: human-associated habitat; material: faeces | place: Denmark | collected 2009 | reverse complement strand
GCCCGCCGGCATATTCCTCAATTCATCCTCCATAAAATTGAAATCGGGCACCGGATGACTGTAATCATATTCAAGCGCGTTGGTATTCAAACAGATAAAACGCACGTTGCCCACCGTAAAAGCAAAATTATCCTCTCCGAAAACTTTCAGATATACATCGAACCCCGTCCCCAGACAATCATGATTCCCCAACAGGCAAACATACGGCACCCGCAACTTATTCAAGAAATCCCGTGCCCATAAAAATTCTTTCGTCTCGCCGAAATCCGCCACATCGCCGCCATGCAACACAAAATCAATGTCACCGCGGTTATTGATGATATTCACGACTTCTTTCGTCTCGTCATACCGACGTTGGGTGTCGCTGATCATGGCGAAGCGGAACTCACGCCTTCCCCGCATCTCGTCTTCAATCAAACGGATGTTCTTCTCCGTCAGCCCGGTCTCTCCTTCTATACGCGTATCATAGGGATGATATTCGATGATTTCGCAAGAAGACAATATCCCCATCCCGCAAAGTAGGCCAACGACGGAATTGTATATTCTGCCCATAAGAAAACACTTTTGAATATCAAAGATAGAAAAAGAAGCAATACGAAACACACAAAAAGTCCGTTTCAGACTATTTGGAAAAATAATCCCTACTTTTAGAACAACTGCCAAGGCATATACCACAAGAAAAAAGCACAACAGGGGACAGCCTCACAGAAGCCCTGAAATCAATCTCAGCCAAATGAAAAATCAATCTCAGCCAAACGATTTTTCATTTGGCTGTGATTGATTTTCGTTTTGGCGCAGAATGATTCGCCGCACTTACCAGCATGAATTACAACATGTTACGCAAAGGAGTATAGAAATAAAGAAATCATACATCGCCATACGCACACATCAGCACGGGAAGATGCCCTCAAAACGTTTTTTAATGGCTTCTATCCTTTCCCGGGCAAGAGGAGGCACGTCGGTCAACGGATAGTCCAACCCGAGTTCCTTATACTTAAATACCCCCATCGTATGATAAGGCAACCATTCTATTTTGCGCACAACCTTGTAATGTCGTACAAACTCGACCAGTTCATCCAACAGCGTGTCGTCGTCCGTCAGACCGGGTACCACCACATGACGAATCCAAACCTCCGTCCCCCTCCTTTCCAACTCGTCAAGCAACGCCCGGGCATTCCGTCCGTCACTTCCGCTGACTTTCCTGCAAAGTTCAGGGCGAAGCGCCTTAATGTCGAGAAGCACCAGATTCGTATAATCCAGCACAGCACATACGCGCTCATTGAACACGGCTCCTGAAGTGTCCAATGCCGTATGAAGACCTTCCTCACGGCAGAGACGAAAAAACTCGCGACAGAAGTCAGCCTGCAATAAAGGTTCGCCACCCGTCAACGTCACCCCTCCACGGGCTATGAAACTGCGCACCTTGAGCACTTCGGCAAGCAATTCCTCCGGAGTCATTTGATAACGTGCCGGACGACCGGTATCCCAAGTGTCCGGATTATGGCAATACAGACAACGAAGCGGACAACCTTGAAGGAAGGTCACAAAACGAATTCCGGGACCGTCAACGGTCCCGAAACTCTCAAGTGAATGTATTTTACCCACTAATGGTTTTTCCATATCCTTTATATTACAAAGAGTGGTTGATGGTACGCGAAATGACATCCAACTGTTGTTCACGCGTCAGCTTCACAAAGTTCACGGCATAGCCGGACACGCGGATGGTCAACTGCGGATATTTCTCAGGATGTTCCATCGCATCCACCAACAGATCCTTGTCGAACACATTGACGTTGAGATGCTGGCCACCGTCCGGAGTGAAATAACCATCCAACAGGCCGACCAGATTGCTTACCTGAATGTCACGTTCCTTACCTAACGTAGCCGGAGAAATGGCAAAGGTATAAGAAATACCGTCATGTGCATGATGGAACGGAAGCTTGGCCACCGAAGCCAAAGCCGCAACGGCTCCTTTCACGTCACGCCCGTTCATCGGATTAGCCCCCGGTGCAAACGGAGTACCGCCCTGGCGGCCGTCGGGAGTCGTACCGGTTTTCTTTCCATACACCACATTGCTGGTAATCGTCAGGATGGACTGCGTAGCAACCGCATTGCGGTAAGTCTCGTGCTGACGGAGGTAATTCATGAATTTCTCCGTGATTTCCACTGCGATGGCATCCGTGCGGTCGTCATTGTTGCCGTAGGGAACATACTCGCCTTCACGCTCGAAGTCCACGGCCAGACCGCGCTCGTCACGAATCACCTTCACCTTGCAATCGCGGATGGCCGCCAAAGAGTCGGCCACGATGGACAAACCGGCAATACCGGTAGCACGGATACGTTGCACGTCACCGTCGTGCAGAGCCATTTCGTATGCCTCATAGTCATACTTGTCGTGCATATAGTGGATGGTGTTCATCGCGGAAACGTAGGTCTTAGCCAGCCACGGACGGTAGAAGTCCATGCGGCGGAGAACCTCCTCATAATCCAGCACATCGCCGTCCATGACCGGCATCTCCGGGCCGACCTGCTCGAACTTGTTCTCGTCACGGCCGCCGTTGATCGCCATCATCATCAGCTTTGCGATGTTGGCACGCGCACCGAAGAACTGCATGTCCTTACCGACGCGCATCGCGGATACGCAGCACGCGATTGCATAATCATCGCCGTAGTACGGGCGCATAACGTCATCGTTCTCGTACTGGACGCTGGACGTGTCGATGGAGATTTTAGACGCATAGTCCTTGAAGGTCTTGGGCAGGGCGCTGGAATACAGCACCGTCATGTTCGGCTCGGGGGCGGGGCCCATGTTCTCGAGCGTATGCAGGAAGCGGAAGTCGTTCTTGGTGACCATGGAGCGGCCATCCATGCCGATGCCGCCGACCTCGAGGGTCGCCCAGACGGGGTCGCCGCTGAACAGCTGGTTGTAGCTGGGGATGCGGGCGAACTTGACCATACGGAACTTCATGACCATGTGGTCGATCAGCTCCTGGGCCTCGCTCTCGGTCAGGGTGCCGTTGTCCAGATCGCGCTGGATGTAGATGTCCAGGAAGGTGGACACACGGCCAACGGACATGGCAGCGCCGTTCTGGGTCTTGATGGCGGCCAGATAGCCGAAGTACAGCCACTGGACGGCCTCTTTTGCGTTGGCGGCGGGCTGGGAGATGTCGAAGCCGTAGGCAGCAGCCATCTCCTTCATGCCCTTCAGGGCGGAGATCTGCATGGAAATCTCCTCGCGCTGGCGGACGACCTCCTCGGTCATCGTGCCGTCGCCGCAGTTGGCAAAGTCGTTCTGCTTGGCCTTGATGAGGTAGTCGATGCCGTACAGCGCCACGCGGCGGTAGTCGCCGACGATACGGCCGCGGCCATAGGTGTCGGGCAGGCCGGTGACGATGTGGCTGTGGCGGGCCTTCTTCATCTCGGGGGTGTAGGCATCGAACACGGCCTGATTATGGGTGCGGGTGTACTTGGTGAAAATCTCGTGCAGCTTCTCGCTGGGCTGGTAGCCGTAGGTGGTGCAGGCCTGCTCCGCCATCTTGATGCCGCCGTAGGGCATGAAGGCGCGCTTCAGGGGCTTATCGGTCTGCAGGCCGACGACCTTCTCGAGGTCCTTCAGCTCGGGGTCGATGTAGCCGGGGCCGTAGGCGGTCAGGCCGGAGACGACCTCGGTCTCCATGTCCAGCACGCCGCCCTTGGCGCGCTCGGCCTTCTGCAGCTTCTGCAGCGCGCCCCACAGCTTGTTGGTAGCGTCGGTAGGACCAGCGAGGAAGCTCTCGTCGCCGTCGTAAGGGGTGTAGTTCTTCTGGATGAAGTCACGGGTGTTGACTTCCTCTTTCCAAATGCGGCCTTCAAAGCCTTCCCACTGTTTGAAATCTGTCATTGTGCACCTCTTTTAATGTATGGACCGCCGGGCGCATTTCGCCCGGCTTTGAGTATTATACCAGAATTACAGGGCTTTGTGTGTTGTTTGGGCAACAGTTTTTGATTTGTAGGGGCGGATGCGAGCATCCGCCCGCGGCATTTTCTCTCCTCTCTAGCACTTACTTTTTAATGTTAAACGCCCCAAATCCCGGATACTGCGCGGCGCTGCCAAGCTCCTCCTCGATGCGGAGAAGCTGGTTGTACTTGGCGACGCGCTCGCTGCGGCTGGGGGCGCCGGTCTTGATCTGGCAGGTGTTCAGCGCAACGGCCAGGTCGGCAATCGTGGTGTCCTCGGTCTCGCCGGAGCGGTGGGACGCAATGGCGGTGTAACCGGCCTTGTGTGCCATCTTGATGGCCTCCAGCGTCTCGGAAACCGAGCCGATCTGGTTCAGCTTGATGAGGATCGAGTTGCCGCAGCCCAAGCGAATGCCCTTGGACAGACGCTCGGTGTTCGTGACGAACAGGTCGTCGCCGACCAGCTGGACCTTGCCGCCCAGCTCCTTCGTCATGTGCTGCCAGCCCTCCCAGTCCTCCTCGTCGAGGCCGTCCTCGATGGAGTAGATGGGATACTTTTCGACCAGCTGCTTCCAGTGCTCGACCAGCTCCTCACTGGTAAAGACCTTGCCGCACTTGGGCAGCTTATACTCGCCCTTTTTGCTGCCCTTCCACTCGCTGGAGGCAGCATCCATGGCCAGCACAAAATCCCTGCCGGGCAGGTAGCCGGCCTTCTCGATGGCCTCAAGGATATACTGAATGGCCTCCTCGTCGCTGGCAAGGTCGGGTGCAAAGCCGCCCTCGTCACCGACGGAGGTGGCCAGACCCTTGGATTTCAGCAGCGCCTGCAGGGCGTGGAACACCTCGGTGCACCAGCGCAGACCCTCCTTGAAGCTGGGCGCACCGGCGGGCATGATCATGAACTCCTGCACGTCCACGGTGTTGGCCGCGTGCGCGCCGCCGTTCAGGATGTTCATCATGGGCACGGGCAGCTTGTTGCCGGACACGCCGCCCAAGAAGCGGTACAGGGGCACATCCAGCGAGATGGCCGCCGCGCGGGCCGCCGCGATGGAAACCGCCAGAATGGCGTTTGCACCGAGGTTGGACTTATCCTTGGTGCCGTCGGCCTTCAGCATAGCGGCGTCCACGGCGTAGATGTCGGAGGCATCCATGCCGGCAAGAACCTCGTTGATGGTGGTGTTGATGTTCTCAACAGCCTTGCTGACGCCCTTGCCGCCGAAGCGGCTCTTGTCGCCGTCGCGCAGCTCCAGAGCCTCAAATTCACCGGTGGACGCACCGCTGGGGGCAGCACCGCGGCCAATCGTGCCGTCGGCCAGCCATACCTCTGCCTCGACGGTGGGGTTGCCGCGGGAGTCGATGATCTCGCGGCCAATGACCTTCTCAATTTCCAGATAGCTCATGGTACAAAGTCCTTTCTCTATAAACTGCTTTTTCAGTATGCCCGGAATGGGATAAAGCGATACTTCAAGGTTAGCGCAAGCTAACCAATGACAAGATAGCATAGACTAACCGCTTTTGTCAAGAGGGAGAAATAAACACCCGTTTGGCACAGGGAACGGCTGAAATCGATGATGAATTTGGGGCGGTGAACATTTTTTTCAAAGCCTTCCCCCATGTGGGAAGGCGGCGTGAAGCGCCGGATGAGGGGCGGGTTTGCCGGGTTTGTCGGTATTGCCCGTTTGCCTGCCGCAACGTTCCGCGGCGGGGCGGGGACGCCGCCCCCTACGCGTTCACTTCGGGCGTGTCCTCTTTTTTCAACATCCGCATCACCATTATCACACAGTACGCCAGCGCGAACGCCCATGCGATCGGGTTGGCGATGCAGATGCCGAAATAGCCCAGACTATGCACCGCCAGCCAGCCACCGACGCTGCGGCCAACCAGCTCCCCCACGCCGGAAATGACCGCCTGCGTGCTGTAGCCCAGCCCCTGCAGCGTGTTGCGGAAGATCATCAGCAGCCCATGGAAGCAGAACAGCACACTGATGACCGTCAGATATTCCAACGCGCCCTGCGTCACGGCCGGGTCGGCGTCGCCCAGCACCAGCCCCACGGCGTAGGGCTTGCAGAAATAGATCGCCACCCACGCCGCCGCGCAGTAGACCAGCTGCACCAGACAGCCGTCGCGGACGCCCTGCTTGATGCGGTCGGTGCGGTGTGCACCGTGGTTCTGGCCGACATAGGTCGCCATCGCCATGCCGACGCTCTCCATCGGCAGAGTGAACATCTGGCGGATCTTCTCGCCTGCCGTCTGCGCCGCCACCGCGACACTGCCCATCAGATTGATGGCATCCTGCATGACGACTGCGCCGATAGCCGAGACCGAATACTCAAACCCCATCGGCAGCCCGATGACCGCCAGCCGCTTGGCGTGGGGCGCAGAAAATCGCAGGTCGTCCCGCGTGAAATGCACGTTCTCGACCTTCGCAAAGAACCACCACGTACACAGCACGCCGCTGAGCAGCTGGCTTGCCACCGTCGCGATGGCTGCGCCGTCGACGCCCATGCCGCAGGGCACGATGAGCAGCCAGTCCAGCCCGATATTCAGCAAACTTGCCCCCAGCAAAAAATAGAACGGGTGGCGCGAATCTCCCAGCGACCGCAGCACGCTGGCCGAGTAGTTGTACAAGACCGTTGCCGGGATGCCAAGGAAGATGACGCGAATATACAGCGCTGCGTCGGCAAAAATATTCACCGGTGTGTGGATGAGCGCCAGCAGCGGCGCAGCCCCCAGCGTGGTCGCCACCGTGAAAACCACGCTGAGTACCACGCAGAGCAGTACGCCATTATAGAGGTAGCGGTGCAGGTCATCGCGGCTTTTCGCACCGAAGGCTTCGGCCACCGGGATGCCGAAGCCGACGCACGCGCCCTGCACAAAGCCCAAAATCAAAAAATTCAGCGAGTAGGTGCTGCCCACCGCCGCCAGCGCGTCGGTGCCAAGGCACCGCCCGACGATGACGGTATCGGCGAAGCTGTACAGCTGCTGGAACAGTGTGCCCAGCACCAGCGGCAGCGCGAAAACCAATATGCGGGTCAGCGGCCGCCCGGTCGTCAGATCGGTCGTGCCGGAGGTTGGTTTTTTCATGGGCGGAATCCTCCTTAAAAGCTCTTCGCATTTTACCACACTCGTACAAATCTTCCTAGATGTTTGCGGCAGACTTGACAAATTTTGCGCGCTGCGATAAGATAGTCTAAGCTAACCGTTAGTCTATGTTAACACTGCCTTGGAAAGGGGGCGCGGTTCATGGCGAACCAAATCCCGCAGCCGGACACCGCGCTGCACAACGCAAGCCATCTGATGCAATATCATGACCTGATCGAGAGCATCGTCGCCGCCCTGGACGCGCGCGATGCCTACACAGCCAGTCACTCTGACCGGGTGGCGGACATGGTGCTGGTGCTCGCCGCCGCCCTCGGCCTGGACGAGGACGAGACGACCCGCATCCACATGGCCGCCCACCTGCACGACATCGGCAAGATCGCCGTGCCGGATTCCGTCCTGCGCAAGGCCGGGCCGCTGACCCGGCCCGAATGGGAGGAAATGCGCCGCCATCCCGTGACCGGATATGAAATCCTGCGCAAAATCGACGATTTTAAAGAAATCGCCATACTGGTGCGCCATCACCATGAGCGGTGGGATGGCCGCGGCTACCCGGACGGGCTGTCGGGGCATGACATCCCGCCGGGGTCGCGCGTCATTGCCGTGGCGGACTCCATAGATGCGATGATGAGCAGCCGCAGCTACCGCCCCGCCATGACCAGCGCTGCCTGCCGCCGCGAGATCGAAAAAAACAGCGGCATCATGTATGACCCCCTCGTGGCCGCCGCCGCGCTGGAACACTGGGACGAGCTGGTCAGCCGCTATGCCGGGGCCGACACGCCCCGCACGCCCTACTTTGACCGTTTGCAGCTGGAGCACACCCGCCAGGCGCACGATTATCTGCTGACCCACCAGGGCAGCCGCATCACCCTGCCCGAGCTGGCCGCAAAATTTCACCTGTCCCAAAGCTCGCTGAAGATCTGCTTCAAGGCGCTGTACGGCGTGCCGGTGGCCAGCTATCTGCGCGGGCTGCGGATGGACACCGCCGCCCGGCTTTTGCAGGAGAGCGACCTGCCCGTGGCCGAGATCGCGCACCGCGTCGGCTATGAGGACCCGAGCCGCTTTGCCGCGGCCTTCCGCCGCCACACAGGCCGCCGCCCCACCGAGCTGCGGCGGGTGGCGTGCCCGACGGCAAGCAGCCACACCGCGTAATATCTTCTTGCCTCCCTCGCAGAGGGGCCAGGGAGTTTTTTAGCAAAAAAATCCATTCTGCGCACCGTATGCCTTTTCAGCCTACCCCCGTCGTGGCTAACCGTTGTAGAATTATGTGTAAACCTTATAGGTTCGCCCGATGGGGCACATTTTATACACCATCGCAAGCATATTACAGTAAAGGGGATTTGAACTATGAATTGGGCAAAGATCGGTCTGTTTGCAGGCGGCGCTCTGTTTGGCTCCGCCGGTATTGAGATTCTGACCAGCAAGGATGCGAAGAAGCTGTATACCCAGTGCACCGCCGCTGTGCTGCGCATGAAGGACCAGGTCATGAAGACCGCCACCACCCTGCAGGAGAACTGCGGCGACATCCTGGCCGACGCCAAGGAGATCAACGAGCAGCGCGCCGCCGAGGATGACGCCGTTCTGGAGGACACCGCCGAGGAGAAGGCTGAGTAAGTTTTCGCTGCTGCAAAAGCCTTCCCCGCGGGCGGGGAAGGTGGCCGAGCAAAGCGAGGTCGGATGAGGTGCGTGTTCGCCGCAGCCACCCGTTCACGGGATACTGCGGAACAGTCCGCCCTCATCAGCCGCCGTTGGCGGCAGCTTCCCCCTCGGGGGAAGCCTTTTTTATTTACCGGGAGAGTAATTATGAAATGGAATATTCTGCATGAGAGCCGCGGGCGCATCCGCCTGCATCTCCGTAAGCCGCGGATGTCGCTGGCCGAGGCGGACCAGCTGCAGGACTATCTGACCAGCCTGCCCGGCGTGCGCACCGCCGCCGTGTATGAGCGCACCTGCGACGTCGTCATCGTCTATACCGAGAGCCGCGCCGGCATCGTCAGGGGCCTGGCAGCCTTCCGCTTTGACACAGAGGCCCTGGCCGAGGTGCCCGCCAACAGCCCCCGCGCCGTCAACCGCGAATATCAGGAAAAGCTCGTCAATATGACGATCTTCCACTTTGCGCGCAAGCTGTTCCTGCCAGCACCCTTGCGCATGGTCTACACGCTGGTGCGCAGCGTGCCCTATATTTTCCGCGGTCTGCGGTGCGTTTTCCGCCGCAAGCTCGAGGTCGAGGTCCTCGACGCGCTGTCCATCGGCGTGTCGATGCTGCGCGGCGATTTCGCCACGGCAGGCTCCGTCATGTTCCTGCTGCGCCTGGGCGAGCTGCTGGAGGAATGGACCCGCAAGAAATCGCTGGGCGACCTGGCCCGCTGCATGTCGCTGAACGTAGACCGCGTCTGGCAGCAGACCGCCGAGGGCGAGGTCCTTGTGCCGATCTCGCAGGTGTGCGCGGGCGACGCCATCGTCGTACACACCGGCAGCGTCATCCCGCTGGACGGCAGGGTGCTGGACGGCGAGGCCAGCGTCAACCAGGCATCCCTGACCGGCGAGGCCGAGCCCGTCCGCAAGAGCGAGGGGGCCGTCGTCTACGCGGGCACCGTCGTCGAGGAGGGCCAGATCACCGTGACCGTCGAGCAGCAGGCCGGCAACGGGCGCTACGACCAGATCGTCAAAATGATCGAGAACTCCGAGAAGCTGAAATCCGCCAGCGAGACCCGCGCCGCCGCGCTGGCCGACAAGCTGGTCCCATACAGCCTGCTGGGCACCGCCGTGACCTACGCGCTGACCCGCAACGCGACCCGTGCGATCTCGATCCTGATGGTCGATTTTTCCTGTGCGCTCAAGTTGTCGATGCCGCTGGCCGTGCTGTCCGCCATGCGTGAGTGCGGCAGCTACCATATCACGGTCAAGGGCGGCAAGTATCTGGAGGCTCTGGCCAACGCCGATACCATCGTCTTTGACAAGACCGGCACGCTGACCCACGCGACGCCCACCGTTGTGCAGGTCGTGCCGTTCGGCACCCGCACCGAGGACGAGGTTTTACAGATCGCGGCCTGCTTGGAGGAGCACTACCCCCACTCGATGGCGAACGCCGTCGTGCAGGCCGCTGCCGCAAAGGGCATCCGCCACGACGAGATGCACAGCGAGGTGCAGTACGTCGTCGCCCACGGCATTGCCAGCCAGATCGGCGGCGAGAAGGCCGTTATCGGCAGCCAGCACTTTGTCTTTGAGGACGAGGGCTGCTATATTCCGACGAACGAGTGCGGCAAATTCGACGCGCTGCCGCCGGAATATTCCCACCTGTATCTGGCCATCGGCGGTGTGCTGGCCGGTGTCATCTGCATTGCCGACCCGCTGCGCGAGGAAGCCTCCGAGGTTTTGAAACAGCTGCGCGGCCTTGGCATCCGCAAGGCCGTCATGATGACCGGCGACAATGACCGCACCGCGTCGGTCATTGCGAAGCAGGTCGGCGTGGACCACTACTACGCCGAGGTCCTGCCCGAGGACAAGGCCAACTTTGTCGAGCAGGAGAAGGCCGCCGGGCACACCGTCATCATGCTGGGCGACGGCATCAACGACTCCCCCGCCCTGTCCGCCGCCGACGTCGGCATTGCCATCAGCGACGGCGCGGCCATTGCCCGGGAAATCGCCGACGTCACGATTGCCGCCGACAGCCTGCGCGAGCTGGTGATCTTGAAGTCCATCGCCAACGGCCTACAGAAGCGCACCAAGAGCAACTACCGCTTTATCATGAGCTTCAACAGCACCCTCATCGTCCTGGGTGCCATGGGCATCCTGCCCCCGGCCACGTCCGCGCTTTTGCATAATGCGTCCACGCTGGGTGTCAGCCTGAAAAGCATGACGAATCTGCTGGATTGATTGTGGAATTGCGGGGTGTCCCCCAAAAGCCTTCCCCCTCGGGGGAAGGTGGCCGAGGCCCCGACCGAGGCCGGATGAGGGGCGAGCTTGCCGTTATTGCCCGCTGACGGACAGTTGGTTTGTAGGGAACGGTCTTGACCGTTCCGTGCTGCCTTGCCAAAAGCACGACGCGACGGGAAAACCGCGCGCCATTCGGCGCGATTTTATGCGCTGCGCGCGGCCAGATGTGCGGATGGGTCAAGACCCATCCCTACAAACATCCCGGAAATAGACTTTCCCGCATACGCCCGTCTGCCATACACCGCCGGGCCGGGCATGCCCGGCCCCTACCGCACATTTTCGCTGCCGCCCCCTCGCCGGGGCGGCTTTTTTCATTTTTACGTCAATTTTACACGTTCCCCCCTTGCCAGGCGCATAAATATTTTGTATAATTAAATTTGTCTGTACTATTGTTTCAACGTATAAGCGAGGTTTTCAAATGCTGACAAAATACCTGAGTGTGTTCTTGATTTCGATGGTCCCCCTGATCGAGCTGCGCGGCGCGATTCCCGTGGGCGTGGCCATGGGCCTGCCGCTGTGGCAGGTGTACGTCATCGCCATCATCGGCAATATGCTCCCCGTGCCGTTCATCTTTTTCTTTGCCCGCAAGGTGCTGGAGTGGGGTGCGGATAAGCCGGTCATCGGCAAGTTCTTCACCTTCTGCCTCGAAAAAGGCCACAAGGGCGGCGCGAAGCTGAAGGCCACGGCGGGCCGCGGCCTGCCGTGGGCGCTGCTGCTGTTCGTCGGCATTCCGCTGCCCGGCACGGGTGCGTGGACCGGCACGCTGGCCGCCAGCCTTTTGGACATGGACTTTAAGTCCAGCGTCCGCGCCTGCATGGGCGGCGTGCTGCTGGCAGGCTGCATCATGGGCGCGCTGAGCGTGCTGGGCGTCTCCGCCTTCGGCGCTGTCGCGGCGTGATGCCCCAAAATTATCGTCCCGGCCTGGATGTGGTGCGGCTGGCCGCGCTGCTGCCCGTGCTGTGCTACCACTATTGCATCGAGGCCGCGCGCCTGGGCTTTGCCGTGCCGACGGCGCTGATTGGCCGCGGCATGGCCGACTGGGTCGAGGTCGGGCTGGCGTGTTTTTTCCTGCTGTCCGGTGCGGCGCTCTGCCTGCAATGGCAGGGACGGTTTGACGCCCGGCGCTACTTTGTGGGCCGCGCCGCCGCGACCTACCCGGCGTTCTGGCTGGGGTTTGGCGCGCTGTTCCTGTACGGCGAGGTCCTGCACGGCAACAACGCCGATATTCCACGCTGGCGTGTGATTTTTTCAGTGCTGGGGCTGGATGGGTATTTAGCGCCCGTGACGGTCACTTTCTACAAAATCGGCGAGTGGTTTTTGGGCGTTATCCTGATTTTGTATCTCGTGTTCCCGTTGCTGCTCCGGTGCATGGGGACCGCAGCGCACCGCCGGGTGCTGGCGCTCTGCATGGCGGTGCTGGCCGTTGTCTGGCCGCTCGTCTGCCCCGCTCCGTGGGAGGCCGGGCATACGGTACTGGGCCGCCTGCCCGCATTTGCGCTGGGGGTGTGGTTCGGCACGCTGCTGAAAAAGAACGCTCTTCCGTCCTATCGGCTGTATATCGGGCTGGCGGTCTGCCCGCTTTTGTGGGTGGACGAAGTGCCGCGTCTGGCCGTGCTGTTGGTGCTGGCGTCGGTGCTGTTCTGGGCAGTCTATGCCGCCGGGCAGCACGTACCCGCACCGCTTTGCCCCGCCCTGCGGCGGCTGGCGGGCTGGTGCTACGGCGTGTACTTGGTGCATCATGTCCTGCTGACGCTGGTATTCCTGCCGTTTGTGCAGGGGCACGGACTGCCGCTGGCCGGGATGTTCCCGGTGTATCTCGCCGCCAGCTTTGTGCCGGCGGCGGTGCTGACGGCAATGAGCAGACCGGTAAGCAAGGCAGTCAAAAAATTGGCATAAAAAATCGGACGCACAGCTTTTCACGGCTGTGCGTCTGTTCTTGTATTCACATAAAGGCAGATTCTGTATCCGCCCCTGCCTGTCTGCCAATGGCGCGGCTTCGCGGGCATTTTCCCCTTACTGCCGCGCCTGCAAAGCTGCCAGCAGCGGCGGGATGAGCTGCTTCTTGCGGCTGACGACACCGGGCAGTTTGGCTATGTTCCCCTCCGGTTCGACGTGGAACGCATCGCGGATGATCTCCTCGGCGTTGTGGCCGTAGAACATCAGGTCGGTGCTCTGGGTCTTCATGTCGGTGAACATGTAGAAGATCAGCGGCAGACCCTCGCGGCGGCTCGCCTCGGGCAGGAACGGCTGCACAAGCGCCTCGGCGGCGGCGCGGGACTTGTCGGTCATGTAGGTGGACTGGCCGACGCCGAACTTGACGTCGCCGCGGCTGAACGCCTTGAAGTCCGAGCTGAACACATCCTCCGCCGTGCGGCCCGTCAGGTCGGCACCTGCCTCAAACATTTGCTCGGCGTAGGACTGGATGTCCTCGCCCGCCAGCGCGGCCAGCGCCTTGGCGGCGGCTTCGTCCTGCGGGGTGGACGTCGGAGAGCGGAACACCAGCGTATCGGACAGAATGGCCGACAGCAGCAGGCCCGCGATCTCGCGGCTGGGCGTCAGGCCCTGCTCGCCGTACATCTGGTACAAAATCGTGGCCGTGCAACCCACCGGAACATTGCGGAAATAGACCGGGCCGGTGGTCTCCAGACTGCCGATGCGGTGATGGTCGATGATCTCCAGAATGTCCGCCTGCTCCAGACCGTCCACGGCCTGGGTGCGCTCATTGTGGTCAACGAGAATGACCTGCTTGCGGTGCAGGTTCAACAGGTTACGGCGGCTGACGACGCCGCAGTACTTGCCGTTCTCATCCAGAATCGGGAAATAGCGGTGACGCACGCTGGCCATAACCTTTTTGGCGTCCTCAATCGGCGTATTTACGCTGAATTTCAGCAATTCCTTCGTGCGCATAAAGTGGCGCACCGGCGCGGCGGTGGAGATGAGCCGCGCGGCGGCGTAGGTATCGTAGGGGGTCGCCAGCACGGCACAGCCCTTTTCCTGCGCACGTGCCACGATGGTGCGCGGCACCGCGGAGCCGCAGCAGACAACGATGGCCTGCGCGCCGCAGTCGATGGCGCACATCTGGGTCTCGTACCGGTTGGAGACCAGCACAAGGTCGCCGGGCTTGACCAGCTCCTCCATGATTTCCGGGCTGGTGCCGATGCAGATATTGCCGCTGTCAATGTGGGCGTCGGCGCTGCCGACCACCAGCTCAGCCTCCAGCGTTTCCAGCAGGTTCGTGCATCGGGTGTTGGCCGCGGCCAGCACTGCCGTGTCGAACAGGTCCATGTTCGCGTCGGCAATGTCCTTGATGGTGATAAGCCCCTGCAGCTCGTTGTCGCCGTCCACGATGCAGAGCGTGTCTATCTCGACGTCGCGCATCAGGTTCCAGGCCGCACGCAGGCTCATCTCGCCGTCGATGCCCGCCTGCTTGCGGATGTCGATGTCCTTGATCTGCGGGCTGACGTCGGTGCAAAGCCGCGGCGGCTCCACGCCGAAGTGCTGCAGAACGAACCGCGTTTCCCGGTTCACATGTCCGGCGCGGCGGGCCTCATACAGGCCGGTCAGGCTGCCGCGGTTTTTCAGCCAGGCATACGCCAGCGCGGAGCAGATCGAGTCCGTGTCCGGGTTCTGGTGGCCGATGATGTTGATGTGGCGTACCGTGTTGTTTGCCATAGTGGTTCTCCCCTCTATCTCCTTGGCCCCCTCTGCGAGGGGGCTGCCGCCGCAGCGGCTGGGGGAGAGAGCTTCGCCATCGTCTGTAGCTTGGGGCAATAGCAGGGTTCTCTCCCTCCGGCCCTCCGGGCCACCGCTCAGAGGGGGCCAAGGAGAATGTAAAGCCGTATGGTTTAATTAGTGTAAAATATCACTATAATAATCCATATTATAGCACACATTTTTGCGTTTTGCGATTCTTGACAAATACCACATTATAGCGTATTATAAGATAGTATGTGGATATTGGGGCCTTGCCCCTGCAAATATCAGTATATCGGCATTTTCAATTTGAGAGGGAACGTATATGATTCAGGAAAATCTCCGCAACGTCGCGATCATCGCGCACGTCGACCACGGCAAAACCACCCTGGTCGACCAGATGCTGAAGCAGTCCGGTGCTTTCCGTGCCAACCAGCAGGTGGCCGAGCGCGTCATGGACTCCGGCGACATCGAGCGTGAGCGCGGCATCACGATTCTGGCCAAGAACTGCTCCTGCGAGTACAACGGCGTCAAGATCAACATCGTCGACACCCCGGGCCACGCCGACTTCGGCGGCGAGGTCGAGCGCGTGCTGAAGATGGTCAACGGCGTTCTGCTGCTGGTCGATGCAGCCGAGGGCTGCATGCCTCAGACCCGTTTTGTTCTGCAGAAGGCTCTGCAGCAGAACCTGTCTCTGGTCATCGCCGTCAACAAGATTGACCGTCCTGATGCCCGCATTGCCGAGGTCATCGACGAGATTTTGGAGCTGCTGATGGACCTGGGCGCTACCGACGAGCAGCTGGACAGCCCGATGGTGTTCTGCTCCGGGCGCAACGGCACGGCCAGCTACGACTGGACCGATCCCGCCTCCGGCACGGACCTGAAGCCCCTGTTTGACACTATCCTGAAATATGTGCAGCCGCCGGAGGGCGAGCCCGACGAGCCGCTGCAGATGCTGGTCTCCAGCGTTGACTACAACGACTTCGTGGGCCGCATGGGCGTTGGCCGCGTGCAGAACGGCGTCATCAAGGTCGGCAGCCCGATCCAGGTCTGCGACTGGCACAACCCCGACGTACACATGAGCGGCCGCATCACCAAGCTGTTCGACTTCAAGGCCAATGGCCGTGAGCCGATCGAGAGCGCCCAGGCCGGCGACATCGTCGCATTTGCAGGTCTGCCCGATATTTCCATCGGCAACACGATCTGCGACCCCAGCAAGGTGCAGCCCCTGCCCTTTGTCAAGATCAACGATCCCACGGTGGAAATGACCTTCTCGGTCAACGATTCCCCGTTTGCCGGCAAGGAGGGTAAGTACGTCACCTCCCGCCAGATCCGTGACCGCCTGATGCGCGAGCTGCTGAAGGACGTCGCCCTGAAGGTCGAGGATTCCGCCACGAACGATTCCTTCCGCGTCATGGGCCGCGGCGAAATGCACCTGTCCATCCTGATCGAGACGATGCGCCGCGAGGGCTATGAGCTGCAGGTCAGCCCCCCGCACGTTCTGACCCACGAGGAGAACGGCAAGGTCATGGAGCCTATGGAGCGCGTCGTCGTCGACGTGCCCGAGACCTATCAGGGCAACGTCATGACCGCACTGGGCGCCCGCAAGGCCATCCTGATGAACATGCAGATGATGAACAGCCGCTCCCGCATCGAGTTCCGTATGCCCAGCCGCGGCCTGTTCGGCTATCGCAGCCAGTTCCTGACCGACACCCACGGTGAAGGCATCATGAACACGATCTTCGACGGCTACGAGGAATGGTGCGGCGACATCCAGACCCGCTCCACCGGCTCCCTCATCAGCTTTGATACCGGCGACGCCGTCACCTACGGCCTGTTCAACGCCCAGCAGCGCGGCACCCTGATCGTCAACGCAGGCGAGAAGGTCTACGCCGGTGAGGTCGTCGGCTACACCCCGACGGGCGAGGACATCACGGTCAACGTCTGCAAGACGAAGCACCTGACCAACACCCGCGCCTCCGGCAGCGACGACGCCCTGCGTCTGGTGCCTGTCTCCAAGTTCAGCCTCGAGGGCTGCCTTGAGTTCCTGGCGCCCGACGAGCTGCTGGAAGTCACCCCCGAGAACCTGCGCATCCGCAAGCGCATCTTGGACCACGACCTGCGCATGAAGGCCGCCAGCAAGAAGAATAAGTAATTTATTCGCATAAAAACGAGCCGTCCCGACGATTGGGGCGGCTCGTTTTGGTTTTATCGAATTGTAGGGGCCGGGCATGCCCGGCCCCTACGTGCGGGGGTGTGTGGGACGGTGCGTGCCCGCACGCATGGCCCCCGGAGCGGTCAAGACCGCTCCCTACAAATTGCCCATAACCGGCGGTCCGCATTTTACCGCCTCACTCCGTCCACATCTCCACCGCGGTATACTCCCGGCTTCCCGCCAGATACGCGCCCAAATCGATCAGCGCATACCGGCTGGCGGCCACGCCGCTGCGGTCAATGTACCCGTCCGTCACCAAAATACGGCCATCGTCGGTCAGGGCTATCGGGAAATTCCTGTTCCCGGTGGCATCGGACCCGGCCTCCTCATAGGGGACCTCGTACCGCGCGCCGTTGTCGATGCTGTAAAGCGTCAGGGTGTCCGTTCCCCGCCACAGCACCATCAGCCTGAGCTGGCCGTCCTGCAAAAGCGGCCAGAAATTGCTGTACTCCCCGCCCTTGGAGTCGGCGCTGCATTCCTCCTGCCAGGTGCCCGCGGTGCGGTCATAGCTGACCAGCGTGTTCCGCGTGCTGAACGCGGCCGCACTGTCCGTGTAGGTGACCCCAAAATACAGCTTGTCGCCGCAGTAGCCCAGATAGGATCTCAGCTCGTTGTGCTCCTCGGGGTAGTACGGCTCGTCGAACACCTTTTCAATCGTGTTCGTCGCCGGGTCGTAGAGGTCATACTCCCGCAGCGAGTTTTGCAGCACGGCGTCCCGCATTTCCTCGTTGCCCTCGCCCTCCGGCAGCGGCGTATCGGATACAACGCGGGTCAGCAGCACCTTACTGCCAATCGCACCGCAGGTGCCGTCCAGCTGCACAAACGGCAGCGACGCGGTGGTCAGCTTGCCGGTCTGCCAGTCCAGCCGCTTGCAGGTCGTGCCCCAAATGTCATACGCCGCGTACTCGTCGTAGAAGTTGGGGTAAAATTTTTCCGGGATGGTCTGCTCCTCAACGCTGCCGTCGGGGCGAATGGCCGTGTGGGCAAACACGGTGCCGCCCTCGGAGTCCCAGAAGTATTCCACCGTGTCCCCGTGCTGCATGATGGCTACCGGGATCTGCCGCGACAGGTCGATGTCACAGAGCTTTGTCTGCACGCCCGCCGCGTAGTCGAGCTTCAAAATCGGCTCGGCCTCAAGCCCCGAGAACGGTATCTCAACCGAGGCGGCGCCTGTGTCCATCACCTCCGGGATGGCCATTTGCAGCGTCCCCACCGGGAACGCCGCCGCGGCCTCGCCGGTGGCTGCGGTCTCGACGGGCGGGGCAGCTTCGGCGGGGGACGATACCCCGGGTGCGGCGGTGCAGGCGGTCAGGGCCAGCGCGGCAGTCAGCAGAAGGACGAGTTTTCTCATGGTTTGTCTCCTTTCCGGTTCCGTTTTCGCCATCATACCACCCGGTTGTGTCCGAGTTGTGACACGGGCGGGGTCTTTTGAAATTTTTTTGCGGCGAAGTTTGGACTGCCTGTAGGGGCCGGGCATGCCCGGCCCGCGGGCTTCCCGCAAGCGCCCGTTTACCGGACACAGCCGCCAGCATGTACGCCGTACAAATACACTTGACTTTACTTCAAATTCATAGTATAGTAAATAAGTCGCCCGCATTGCGGCGGGGATTTTGGATGTAAAAGTTATGGGGGTCAGTATGGCGGCATTTACTACGTTTATTGAGCAGTTCAGCGATATTCTGTGGAACTCGCTGCTGCTGTTTTTGCTGGTCGGCACGGGTGTGTACTTTACCGTGCGGCTGCGCGGCGTGCAGGTGCGCCGCTTTGGCGAGGGCTTCCGCCGTGTGTTCGGCGGCTTTACGCTGCGCGGCAAAAAGGCGGACGCCGAGGGCATGAGCAGCTTTCAGGCGCTGACGACGGCCATTGCGGCGCAGGTCGGCACCGGCAACATCACGGGCTGCGCCACGGCGCTGGTCAGCGGCGGCCCGGGCGCGCTGTTCTGGACCTGGGTGTCGGCGTTTTTCGGCATGGCGACCATTTACGCCGAGGCCGTGCTGGCGCAGCACTACAAGACCACGGTGAACGGCCATGTCACGGGCGGCCCGGCGTACTATATCCGCGCCGCGTTCAAGGGCAAGGTTGGCAAGGTGCTGGCCACGGTGTTCTCGGTGCTCATCATTCTGGCGCTGGGCTTCATGGGCAACATGGTGCAGTCCAACTCCATCGGTGATGCGTTCCACAACGCCTTTGGCCTGAACCGGCTGGCGGTGGGCGTCGTGGTGGCGGCCATTGCGGCGTTCATCTTCCTGGGCGGCGTGCAGAGAATCGCCGCTGTAACGGAAAAAGTCGTGCCGATCATGGCGGCATTTTACATTCTGGGCTGCATCGTCATTTTGGTCATCAACGCCAAGGCGCTGCCCGGCGCGCTGGCGCAGGTGTTTGTGCTGGCGTTTGAGCCGCAGGCCATGGCGGGCGGCATTGCAGGCGTGACCGTGCAGCAGTCCATGCGTTTCGGCGTGGCCCGCGGCCTGTTCTCCAACGAGGCGGGCCTTGGCTCGACGCCCCACGCCCACGCGCTGGCCAAGGTCGAGCGCCCGCAGGACCAGGGCGCTGTGGCGATCCTGGGCGTGTTCGTTGACACGTTCGTTGTGCTGACGCTGACCGGCCTGGTGCTGATCACGTCCGGCCTGATCCCGCAGGGCATGACCGGCACGTCGCTGACCCAGGCCGCCTTTAGCCAGGCGTTCGGCGGCTTTGGGCCGATCTTCATCGCGGTGTGCATGTTCTTTTTCGCGTTTTCGACGATCATCGGCTGGTATTTCTTCGGCCAGTCGAACTTCAAGGCGCTGTTCGGCGAGAAGCTGCTGCCGGTGTACAGCATTATTGTAGTTGCGTTCATTCTGGTCGGCTCGACCCTGAAGGTCGATCTGGTCTGGGCGCTGGCCGACCTGTTCAACGGCCTGATGGCCGTGCCGAACTTGCTGGCCCTGCTGGCGCTGGCCGGCGTGGTTGTGGCGATTGACCGGAAGTGATTTTTACAAGACGGGGATTTGTTCCTTTTCTTAGAAGAAAAGGAACTAAAAAAACAACCTGCCTGCGAGAGGTCGCAGGCAGGTTATTTTTGTGTTTGAGGGGGCAGGGCGGTTATACGAAGGCCCTGTGGCTTGCCGCCCTACGATGCGAAGGATACGGGGTAGTAATGGCAGGGTTGCGGGCCGGGCATGCCCGGCCCCTACAGGGTGGCGTGAATGAGTTGCGGGCGAAGGCCCGCCCCACGGAATGTGGTAAAGTGGGATGTAGGGCGGCCTGCCCCCAGGCCGCCGCGGACGTTTGCGGTAATGAGAAGCCCTGCGGATTGTGTTGTAGAGGGCGGCGTCCCCGACGCCCCGCGGAGGTGCGGGGTTGTGAGCGTGGGCCCACGGTTGAGCGGAGCGAAATCGGGGAGCGAACAATGTTTGCCCCTGCAGGGCAAACAACCGCATGAGCGGGCCAGCTTTGCTGGCTGACGGCGCTCGTTGTGCGCCGTCAAGCGGTCAAGACCCCTCCCTACGATGCAAAGGATACAGGGGTGGTAATGGCGAGGCTGCGGGCCGGGCATGCCCGGCCCCTACAGGGTGGCGTGAATGAGTTGCGGACGAGAGGGGCGAGGGAGGGCGGCAGCCCGGCCCCTTTTCGCGTGCGGAGGTTGCCCGGGAATGGGCGGCCACGCACAGCCCGTCGGAATCCCCCAGTCCGCTAACGCGGCCAGCCCCCTTTGACAAGGGGGCCTCCACCTCCCCCCTGCGGGGGTTCGGGGGAACTCCCGACTCAAAAGTGGAGGAAGGGCCGATGGCGTTAAGAACGGACAGTAATACTGCGTCCGTTTAGCCATCGGCCCTTCCGACTTCCTTATTGGGGTTCTTAGGGGCGTGCAGCCCCTAAGGCGGGGTCCGCTGCATTCGCAACAGCGGCAGTTTTCTTTGCGAGCTTTCTTTTGCTGCCAAAAGAAAGCGAGTTTCCGGGAGGCTGCCGCTAATCCTTTAGCCGATAACCTCTCCGTGCCGCACAACCTTCAAAATATCCAGCTTATCATCGACCAGCACGACGTTGCCGTAGCGGCCTGCGTCGAGACTGCCGTAATCGGCATCGATGCCGATGCTGCGGGCGGGGTTCAGGGTCGCGGCGCGGACGGCACTCTCAAGGGGCACGCCCATGTCGAGGACCGCACGCTTCATGCAGTCAAACAGACAGGTCGCGCTGCCCGCAATCGTGCCGGGCTGCTCGGTCAGCGTCGCGCGGGGTCCGCGCACCGTGACGGCCTGGCCGCCCAGGCTGTACTGGCCGTCAGGCAGACCGCAGGCCATCATGCTGTCCGCAATCAAAATCACACGATCCGCCCCGAAGGTGTTGAAGGTGAACCGCACCATCGCCGGGTGAATGTGGACGTTGTCGGTGATCAGCTCGACCTCGGCACCGTCCTCCAGCGCGGCAATGATCGGCCCCGGCGCACGGTGGGTGATGCCCGGCATCGCGTTGTACAGGTGGGTCATGTGGGATGCACCTGCGGCAAACGCGGCCTTGGCCGTGTCGTAGTCGGTGCAGGTGTGGGCAATCGAAATGCGCACCTCATCGCGGCATTCCTTGATGAAATCCAGATTGCCCGGCTCCTCGGGGGCGACGTCAACCAATTTGATCAGCCCGCCGCTGCGCGCCTGCAGGCGGCGGAACATGCCCGCGTCGGCGGCCATGACGTACTTCGGGTTCTGCGCGCCAACCTTCTTGGGGCTGATGTACGGCCCCTCCATGTTGATGCCGACCAGATCCGCGCCGCGCTCGTTCTTGTGGGCCGCGGCCACGTCCATGATGCCGTTCAGGATCTCCTCGCTGAACGTCATGGTTGCGGGGCAGATGGCCAGCACGCCCTTGCTCGCCTCAAAATCAGCGATGGCCTGCAGGCCGGCCTCGTCGGCGTCGCAGAAATCGTGGCCGACTGCGCCGTGGAAGTGGATGTCCACCAGACCCGGCAGCGCATAGGCACCGCCCGCGTCAATGACTTCCTCGCCCTCCTGCGGGGCCGCGCCAAAGACGATGCGGCCATCGCGGATGATGAGGTCCTTTTCCACAAAGCGGCAGCCGTCGCTGTAAACTTTCGCATTTTTGATAATCATTGCAGTGTTCCTCCGCAAATCAGATCTCGCTCAGTGCTTCCTCGTCGCCGACCAGAATGAAGTCGGGGTGCATCTGCAGGATGCTGGCGGGGACCTCCGGCGTGACGGGGCCGAAGAACGCCTTTTTGACGATGTCGGCCTTGCCCTTGCCGTTGGCGACCATCAGGACCTTGCGGGCCTGCATGATCGTCTTGATGCCCATGGTGTAGGCCTGCTTGGGGACCAGGTCGGCGTTGCCGTCGAAGAAGCGCTTGTTGGCCTCGATGGTCTCCTCCTTCAGGTCAACGCAGTGGGTGCCCAGCTCGAATGCCTCGTTCGGCTCATTGAAGCCGATGTGGCCGTCGTTGCCGATGCCCAGCAGCTGCAGGTCAATGCCGCCCACATTGTGAATGACCGCGTCATAGCGGGCGCACTCAGCGGCGGCGTCCATGTTGGTGCCGTCCGGCAGGTTGATGGCCTCGGGACGGATGTTGACATGGTCAAACAGGTTGCGGTGCATGAAGCTCCAGTAGCTCTCGGGGTGCTCCTTGGGCAGGCCGCGGTACTCGTCCAGGTTGACCGTCGTGACCTCTGAGAAGTCGATGTCGCCCTTGTTGTACCACTCGACCAGCTGCTTGTAGGTGCCCACGGGCGTACCGCCGGTGGCCAGGCCCAGCACGCAGTTGGGCTTCATGATGACCTGGGCCGAGATGATGTTGGCGGCCTTGCGGGACATGTCGTAGTAATCTTTTGCACGGATGATCTTCATAAGAAAATACCTCCTGATCTTTTCGGGGTGCGTTGCCCCAGTTTTCCTATTCTTCATTATACCACGCCATGGGGCGGGATACTATGACCGGTTTATGTGATTTGTACCAAGATTTTGTGCCGCTTTTGCAGCAAATCATAGAAAAAGCCGCGGACGGGCTGATCGCCCGCCCGCGGCGGAGTTGATAAAGGGAACCAGACCTTTATCCGGTGATGCCTGTTTTTACAGCATCTTCTTCAGCTCATCGTAGACGAACTGGACCTTGGGTCCGATGACGACCTGGCAATCGGTCTTGCTGGGGCGGATAACGCCGGCAGCACCGGCAGCCTTGACGGCCTTCTCGTTGACAGCAGTGCTGTCCTTGACCTCAAAGCGCAGACGAGTGGCGCAGTAGTCAACGTTGGCAACGTTGCCCTTGCCGCCGACAGCAGCCAGAACGCCGGAAGCGATGGCGGTGAAGTCGTTGTTGGCGAGGGTGATGTTGGCCTCAGCAGCCTCGGCATCCTCGTCCTCACGGCCGGGAGTCTTCAGGTCGAACTTGACGATAGCGAACTTGAAGACCAGGTAGAAGACAACGAAAGCGGCGATGCCCAGAGGGATGATCATCCAGGTCTTAGCATGTGCGGGCAGGCTGGCGGAGAAGATCAGGTCGGTAGCACCGGCGGAGAAGCAGAAGCCTGCGCGGAAGCCGGAGTAGTAGGTGATGATGGTGAAGATGCCGTACAGAGCAGCATAGACAACATACAGGGGGAAGCAGAGGAACATGAAGCCGAACTCGAACGGCTCGGTAACGCCGCAGACGAAAGCGCAGATAGCAGCGGAAACAACCAGACCGATAGCAGCCTTCTTGTTCTTGGCAGTCTGGACCATGGCCAGAGCAGCACCGGCAATACCGAACATCATGCAGGGGAAGAAGCCGGACATGTACATACCCAGGCTCCAGGTGACACCGTTCTGACCGGTGACGTCGCCTGCCCAGAAGTGGTTCAGGTCGCCCAGGCCGATGGTATCGAACCAGAATACGTTGTTGAGTGCGTGGTGCAGACCGGTCGGAATCAGCAGACGGTTAAGGAATGCATAGATGCCGGCGCCGATACCGTCCATGCCGATGATGCCTTCGCCAACAGCTACCAGAGCGCTGAAGATGATCGGCCATACGAACAGCAGAACTACGGATACAACAAGGCGGTGCATCCGTATTACGGAAGAGGCTGGAACCGGGAAGTGGTCTATCCGCTGCTGGGATTTGACAGCTTTTATTCTTCCACGGATTTCTATGGTTCCACCTATGAGCGGGGCTATATTGATGATTCATCCTGTGTGGATAAGATTATTGAGACATATGAGAAGAAGGATGCAGGAACGCCGGCATTTATCTTTAATGTAACCATGCAGAATCACAGCCCATATACCGACGGCTATCAGAATCTTCAGGGAAATGTTACAGTAGATGGAACGGTATCTGCCCAATTATCGGAATATCTGACACTGGTAAAATTATCGGATGCTGCATTGGAAAAGCTGATTGATTATTTTGAGACACAGGACGAACCTACGGTTATCGTATTCTTTGGTGACCACCAGCCGACAGATGCGGTGGTGGAGCCAATCTGGAATTTAGAAGGCAAATCATCCTCTGATTTAACAGAAGAAGAAAATCAGCTTCGTTATAAGGTGCCTTATGTTATCTGGGCAAATTATAATATTGATGAGGTGGTAAATCAGGAGAGCAGTGCCAACTATCTGGGGGCACAGATGATGGAAGCAGCAGGAATTCCGTTGTCGGATTATCAGAATTATTTACTGGAACAAAAGAAGGAGATGCCATTGATTTCCACGCAGCATACGGAAGCAGAAGGCAGTGATGCGTGGCTTAATTATCAGACGCTGCAGTATTATCTTTTATTTGACTGGGATGGAGAAAAATAGAAATGAAGGAAAGATTACTTCGAATCAAAAACAATAAGAAGATGCCGTTAATACTGGCTTTTTGCATTCCGTTTTTTCTTGCACTTGG
>OIWK01001252.1_pt1 | contig 24893 bp, 7 predicted proteins | sample 1587401 | NCBI WGS metagenome assembly OIWK01 (sample SAMEA3888911, study PRJEB22519) | human gut metagenome | biome: human gut; feature: human-associated habitat; material: faeces | place: Denmark | collected 2009 | reverse complement strand
AGGGAAAGGCGAAAAAGGAAGCACCAAGGTGTCGTTTGAGTGAGGGCGCATGTGTACATATGGCGGCAGTGCAATAAAGATCCCTCGGCTGCGCTCGGGATGACGGTGCTTGGGGAGCGGATGGTTTCACGGGGCGGCGGCATCGCTGCCTTTTTAGAAGAGGGTATTCTCGTATCGACGACCTAATCCCTAGCCACCAATCCCTAGCTACCAGTCGCCAGTCACGCCAACGACAGGATGCGATATTTCCAACATTGTTGGATGGGTGTTTTCTATTTATGCTATAATGAGGAAAAATCCTTGATGGTAAGAAGGAGGCGGTCGCATGGAGGAGCTGCGCGGTGGAGCGGATGTGGTGCTGAAGAAGATCATGCGACAGGCGGCGGCTGAGAGGGCGAGTGATGTCCATATCGAGCCGGGGGCTTCCTTTGTGCGGGTGCGGTTTCGGAAGGACGGGCTGCTTTCGGATCGTTTTTGTCTCTCTTCCTCCATGGCGCCGAATCTTTCGGTGCGCGTGAAGGTCCTTGGGCGGCTGGATGTGGGGGAGAGCCGTTTGCCGCAGGATGGGAGCTGGGCGGAGGAGATCGATGGGGTGCCGTATGATTTCCGCGTTTCTGTCCTGCCTTCGATGTATGGGGAGACGATCGTCATCCGTATCCTGTCGGGGCGGGTGAATTTTATCGAGAAGAATGAGCTGGGAATGCGAAGGGAGCAGGAGTCGCTGTTTCGGCGGGCGCTTTCCAAGGGACAGGGGCTGATCCTCACGACGGGGCCGACGGGCAGCGGAAAGACGTCGACGTTGTATGCGGCGCTGAAGCTCTTGAATCAGGAGACGGTGAGTATCATTTCTATCGAGGATCCGGTGGAGTACCGGCTGCCGGGCGTGACGCAGATCCAGGTGAATGAGCGCTCGGGGCTGTCCTTTGCGCGAGGGCTGCGTTCGCTGGTCAGGCAGGATCCGGATATCGTGATGATCGGGGAGATCCGTGACAGGGAAACGGCGGAGATCGCGATCCATGCCTCGCTCACGGGGCATCTGGTGCTGTCGACGCTCCACACGATGAGCGCGGCCGCTGCGCCGCTTCGTCTGATGGATATGGGCATACCGCCCTATCTTCTTTCCGCGTCGCTGTCGCTGGTGATGGCGCAGCGGCTGGTACCGAGGCTTTGTCCTTCCTGCAAAAGGGAGGTGGTCTTGACGGAGGATCTCCTGACGGCCCACGCTCTGCCGCGCTCCCTTGCCGGGCAGGCGGCTTACGAGCGGGCGGGCTGTGAGGCCTGCCGTCATCGCGGCTTTTCCGGGCGGACGGGGGTCTTTGAGATGATCGCCATCGGAGACAGCGAGAGACGCATCCTGCATCAGGATTTCTCGCAGGAGAAGCTGCAGCAGGCGATGCGGAAAGCAGGACAGAAAACGATGGGCGAGTCGGCACTTCTTCTGATGGAAGAGGGGGAGATCTCGCCGGAGTCGGCGGCGGTCATTCTGGCCGGGGAGGCATGAGATGGATATAGAGAAACTGCTGGCAGCGAATCCTGCCATGACGGATATTCACTTGACCGAGGGGCTGCCTCTTATGATCCGTGTCTATGGGGCGCTGAAGAAGATGAAGGAGATCGTGGAGCCTCAGCTCTTTGCTGAACTCATCTCTTCCTATGTGCCTCCCGATAGGCAGGCGGCGTATCAGCGGACAGGAAGCGCGGACAGTGCGTTTTCTTTGGGAAATGTCCGCTGCCGTCTGCATCTGTATCGCAGCGGCGGTCTGGCATCGGCGGCGATCCGCATCCTGCCGGAGCTTTCTTTGCTTGGCGCGGATCTCGACAGGACGTGGCTGGAGAAGGTATCGCAGCTGTCGCACGGGCTTGTCCTCATCACGGGCTCTTCGGGAAGCGGCAAGAGTACGACGATGGCGCGCATTCTTTCGCTGATCAGCCAGAAGAGAGCCTGTCATGTGGTGACGCTGGAGGATCCGGTGGAGTACGTGATCCCTATGGAGAAGGCGCTTATCCATCAGCGGGAGATCGGGCGTGATGTGGTGGATTTTCCGCGGGGCATCCGTGATGCGCTGAGAGAGGATCCCGATGTCATCGCGCTGGGTGAAATGCGGGACAGCGAGACGATCTCTGCGGCGCTGACGGCGGCGGAGACGGGGCATTTGGTGCTGGGGACGCTGCACACGACGCGCGCGAAGGATGTGCCTGCCCGCATCATCCATGCGTTTCCCGGCGATCGGCAGGAGGAGATCCGGGGTCTTCTCGCGGCGAATCTCGTGACGGTCTCTTCTCAGATGCTTTATCGCAGCGGCAAGGAGACATGGCTCCTGCGTGAGATCCTGACGAATGTCGCTGCCGTCGCGCATCTGATCCGCGAGGGCAAGGAGGAGCAGATCCCGTCGTATATGGAGATGGGACTTTCGCAGATGCGGACGATGAAGCAGGCGATGTATGCCATGAAGGGGATCAGTGAACGGGAAAGGGAACGGCTTTTGAAGAGTTTGGAATAAATTGTGCGACTCTTCCACTCCTTTTGAACCTTCTGAACCCGTTGAACCTGTTTACCAAGTCATCATTCACTCATTTCCCACAGCAAAGGACCATTCATGAAACAATTTCACTATAAGGCTTATGACGAAGAGGGCGGGATCCACGAAGGAAGCCTTGCGGCAAGGACGAAGCGGGAAGCAGCGGCAGCCCTCTTCTCGGAAGGGCTGTCGGTCATCCGCCTTTTTGAGGAGAAAGAGGCGCATCGTTTTTTCCGTGCGCGGCCTTTTGCAAGCCGCCGCGCGCTGTCCCTTCTGGCTTCGTCATGGGCAGCACTCCTTTCCGCTGGGCTGACGGTGACGGAGTCGCTCTCGCTCCTCGCGTCGAAAGAAAGACCGCAGGAGAGGAGGCTCCTCCTCTCTGCGAGAGAGCGGATCGCGAGCGGGCATTCTCTGTCGGATAGCTTTGCGGCGGGCGGCTGGTGTCCGTCTTTTTTTATTTCTCTGCTGGAAGTGGGAGAAATGACGGGGACACTGCCGTCGGCCCTTACACACATCGCGCTGTACTATGAGAAGGAGGATCTGTTCCGGCGGCGCCTTTCGCGTTCGCTGGCGTATCCGCTCTTTGTGCTTGCCTTCGCGCTGGTGCTTCTTCTGGTGATCCTGCTCTTCATCCTGCCGTCCTTTGCGATGCTTTTCGAGACGCTGGGGATCACGCTGCCGCTGGCGGCCCAAGCGGGGCTGGCGCTGGGGCTTTTCTTTCGGCACTGGGGGATGCTTCTTTGCCTTATACTCTTCGCTGTCCTGATCGTCGGAGCGCTGTACCTTCGGACGCGCGCGGGGCGGCGGCGAAAGGAAGTGTGGCTCTACCGCTCTGCCTTTTATCGCCGTCTGCTCCTCATCCGATTCACTCTTTCGCTGTCCTCTTTCCTTGAAAGCGGAAAGCCGCTCTCGGAAGCGCTCGCCGCCAGCATGAAGGTGCTGGGCAATCACGTGGCAGAAGAAAAGGTGCGCGGTATGGAGAGAAAGCTGATGCAGGGGGAGAATTTTGCGAGCGTATGGGAGGAAAGCGGGTTCTGTTTCCCGCTCCTCTTTGAGCTTTGTCAGGTGGGACTTTCGAGCGGGGAGCTGCCGCGATTTCTGGATCAGGCAGCAAGGCTCATGACGGCGGAAACGGAGGAGAAGCTCCATCATTTCCGGCATATCGCGGAGCCTGCCATGCTGCTCTTCGTGGGCGGCCTCACGGCGCTTGTCCTCTTTTCGGTCATGCTGCCCGTTTTCCGGATGGCGGGAAGTCATTTGGGGTAGGGAAATGCGGATCGCCGTTCTGCGATCGATCCCGTGTTTCCACAGATCAAGGAGAATCAACATGTCCACAGCAGTCATTTTCGACATGGACGGCACGCTTTTTGATACGGAGGCCGTCTTTCAGAAGTATTGGAATGCCATCGCAAAAGAACGGGGCATCGTACTGCCGGATGCTTTCAAGTATGAGATCTGCGGCACCTCGGGCGAGGTGATGAACCGCATCATCGAGAAGCAGTATCGGGTGAAGGATGGCACGGAGATCCAGCGGGAGTGCAAGCGGCGCGTGGCAGAGGAGCTTTCGCGCGGCGTGCCTCTGAAGCCCGGCTGCCGGGAGATCCTTGCATCGCTTCACGCGCGCGGCATCCCTATGGCGATCGGAAGCAGCGGACGGCGGGCGCAGATCGAGAGCAATCTGTCTGTCAGCGGCTTTACGTCCTATTTCTCTGCCATTGCGAGCGGAGATGAAGTCCTTCACGGGAAGCCGGCGCCGGATATTTTTCTGCTGGCTGCGAAAAGATTGGGCGTCCCTCCGGCGGATTGCTGCGTCTTTGAGGACAGTCCGAATGGCATCCGTGCGGCGCACGCAGCCGGCATGAAGCCGATCCTCATCCCCGACCTCATGCCCGTCACGGAGGAGATCGCATCGCTCACAGTCGGCGTGTACAAGGTGCTGACAGATGCTTTGGAAGAATTGGTGGTAGCTGAGCGGTGACTAGGGATTAGGGATGGGTAGCTAGGGACTAAAAGAGAGTACCTCGCATCTAGGGAAACGCTGATTAAATCGCAGAGTCAGATTTCATAAGAATTTTTATACACTGCTTCGTCATTATTCTCCTTAAATAGCTCGCTATTCGCGTCGAATAATTTCTTGCATTGTATAAAAATTCAAGAATGAAATCTGACAATGATTTAATCAGTGTTTCCCTAAAATTCACGGCGCTTCTGATTTTTATGCGCCGTCCCTCCTTGGAACCTATAGAACCTATGAAACCTCTTTCTCGCCATTGACAGTATTTTTATGTTATGATTAGAAACAACAAAGATTTCTATCATAGGAGGACGCATGAAAATATATCAAACGATGGGACTGGGATTGGCGCTCCTGCTTTCCGTTTCTACGACGGGCTGCGGTGTGAAGCAGGTAGCGATGAGCGGTGAGGGAGAGAGCTATGCCGTGGTCGATGCGACGGGGCAGGAAGTGAAGATCCCCGGCAAGCCGAAGCGGATCTTGGGAAATTCGGCATCGATCGATACGATGCTTCTGGGTGTCGTGACTGCGGATCATCTGGTGGGAGCGACGGAGGCGGATCGTGATCCAGCGATTTCCTATATCGCAGAGGATACGAAGGATATCCCGATGACCATTCCTCTCTCGGGGCTGTCGATGGAGCTTGTGACGCAGGCGCAGCCGGATCTGGTGGTGGCTTCGACATATACGAAGGGCGAGGAGCTCACGATGTATCGCAATCTGGGCATCCCTGTCGTGGTGATCGATGGGCCTCGCTCGATCCAGCAGGTGAAGGATGATGTGCGGATCATTGCGGCGGCGGTCGGGGAGAAGGAGCGCGGCGAGAATGTGATCCGCGAGATGGACCGCCAGCTGAAAGAGGTGGATGATACGCTGGGAGCGCGTACGGACAAGAAGCCGGTGGTGTACCTGGTCTCGCAGATGACACGCTATGGGGGACCCGGCTCGATGTTCCATGAGCTTTTGACGCGGGCACGTCTGGAGAATGCGATCGAGAAAGCAGGCGGTGCGAATGGGCAGGCCATTTCGCCCGAGCTCATCGTCAAGGCGGATCCGGATATGCTCTTTGTCTCGACCGACCGTTCCTCAGATACGACGGGGGCGGGGAAATATCGGGATGATTTTCTGGCAAATCCGGCGATCGCTCAGATGCGCGCGGCCCGGCACATCGCTCCTATCGATGACCGCTATATTTACGCCGCCTCGCAGAACTGTGTCTACGCGGTGAAGGCGATGGCGAATGCGGGATACGGAGATCTCTTCGATCTGTCGGATGAAAAGCAGATACGCGGATACTAAGGAAAACTAGGAATGAGAAATGTAGGAGGCGGCTGCGCCGCCATTTTATATGATAGTGACTGGTGACTGGTATTTCGTTTTCAACCGCTCAGGATGATGATGCATGGGATTGGAATGGCAGCGAAGAGCGTTGACGAAGCCGGGAAATCGTGCTAAGATACGGATAGGCAAAGGTAATGATGCCATAGGCATAAAAGAACGAACCCCCAAAAGATGTGCGAGATCTTTTGGGGGTTCTTCTTGTTCAAAGCACAAGTGAGCTTAGGCTTATCAAGCACTGCTAGGTTTTCCTGTCAAGCCATTTGCAAAGATAATGCGCGATCATGCTTGCTGCGACAGAACCACAAAAGGTAATGATGAAATCCATAAGGCACCTCCTTCTTGTCACGATTCTCGTGCGAGGAGTTGCAGTGTGACGCATTCAGTATAGCAGAAATAGCGGACAGCAACCAGTGGAAGAGGATATGCCCATTCCCGCAAAAAAAACACGCCCTGTGGCGTGTTTTTTTATTTTCTATAGCTCATGCGTTTTCTTGCGATCTTCTCAGCTTCACGTTCGGCCTCGCCCTGATTCGGGTGGGCTTCTTCGTCAATTTCATACTGCCACATGCGCGTGGGGACCATTTCGCCCTCGGGGCTGCTGGTGTAGCGCATGGACTTCGGCATGGTCTTTACGGTGGAGAGCGGGCTTGTGAAGCCGCGGCCGATGACGTCTGTGGTATTCATGATGAAGAGAAAGGCATGCGGGTCGATTTCTTCGATGTAGTGACGGAGCTTCGTGATCTGTGTCAGATCGACGATGGCAAAGATGATGCGCTTATCCATGCCGGAGAAGGCGCCCTGCCCGTAGAGGAGGGTCGCACCGTGGTGAATGTTGCGGAGGATGGCGTCTGCGATCTCAAGAGGCTTGTCAGAAACGATGAAGGCGGCTTTCCGCTGGGCGAAGCCGATGACGAGACGGCTTGACAGATTCGCATTGATGTACATCGCGATCAGGGTGCAGATGGCGAGCTCCAAGGCAAAGATCCAGGCACTGGCCATGACGATCAGGAAGTTCAGCGCAAAGACAACGTAGCCGATCTCCAGATTGAAGTATTTCTTCAAGATCGCGCCGATGACATCGAGGCCGCCGGTGTTGCTGTTGTAGCGGTAGAGGAGCCCCATGCCAAGGCCAAGGATGACGCCGCCTGCGATGGCAGAGACGAGCGGCTGCTTCACGGAGGACATGGCAGCAAGCGGTGCGGTGAGGTCGATGAAGACGGAGCAGAGCACGGTGCCTATGATGGTGATCAGGGTATAGAATTTCCCCATGAACTTCAGGGCAAGAAGAAGGATCGGGATGTTCAGGATGAGGTTTGCGATACCGATGGGAAAGCCCGTCAGGTAGTTCAGAATCATCGCGATGCCGGTGAGCCCGCCTGCGAGAAAGTGATGGGGGACATAGAAGGCATTGATGCCGACGGAGTAGAGAAATGTCCCGACCACGGTGATGGCCAGGATGAAAAACAGCCGCTGCCAGAAAGTGGGGCTTCTGTAGTCAGCCCCCCACGGGGTGTTCATGAGTGGGTCCTTTCTTTGAAAAATGGAAGCACCAAGGGTGTGGTGAGAATATTTACATCATATTATATCACGGAGAGCAAGGGAACATGAGGCATGGCGACATGGCGCATAGAGCAGAAACGCTGCGGAGCATCCATCGGGCGATGTCCGAATGTCTCTTAGCCACCAGTCCCCAGTCCCTCATCCCCCCTCAAAAAAAATTTTCCTTCTGACCCTGTCACTTGTGACAGGGTCAGAAGGAAAAATCTCCTGTATAATAGATACAGAATAGGGATCGTGTACCCTTTTTTGAAAAAGCAGACGGTCTTCTGCGTGCCCCCTTTTTTCCAATGGAGGATCTTGCCATGAAACGTACGATACAATCGCTATCTCTCAGTCTTTTGACAGCCCTTCTTTTTTCAGGCAGCGTGAGTGCTGCGCCGGCGCTGGCCCAGCTCGATCCGACGGATCCGGCGGTGCAGAAGGTGACGGATCAGGCGTCGCGCATGAGCGAGACGAACCAGCAGGTGGCGTCGTATTACCAGAAGAGCCGCTACCGCACGCTGGATGCCGTGCATTCTTTGGAGGCGAAGGCCGAAGAGGGCGGGCTGGTCTTTGAAGTGAAGGAGATCCGTGTGACGCCGTCGAAATTTCTTTCCGCAGAGGAGATCCGGAAGGCCATCCATTTCAAAGGTGCAGGGCCTGCCACTGTGAAGGAGCTGACGGACATGGTGGCCCGCCTGAATGCGCTGTATCAGGAGAAGCATATCGTGACAGCGCAGGCCGTGCTGCCGCCGCAGAAGGTACAGGACGGTGTGGTCTACATCCGGCTCATTGAAGGGAAATTCGGAAAGACGGTCGTCACGGGAAATCAGCGGATCTCCGAGAAGTCGCTCCTCTCGCGCATCCATGGAAAGACGGGCGAGCTGGTGGACGTGGACCGGCTCGAGGATGAGCTCCGCGTATATAATTCGACGAATACCTATCAGGTACAGGCAGAGCTGGTGCCGGGAGAGGAGGAAGGAACCTCCGACCTCCACCTGCTGCTCAAGGAGAAGGAGAATCCGCTGACATCCTTTATTTTCACGGACAATGCGGGCCAGAAAGAGAGCGGCCGCTATCGCATCGGTGCGTATACGGAGTACCGCGGGATCGGCGGGCATGATGCAAGCCTCGCGGTGAGCCCGGTGTGGACGGAAGGCATCTGGGGCGGCTCGGTGATGTACGATACGCCATGGGGGCATCACGGGACGCGGGCGCAGATTTCCTACAGCAGAAATCTGGTGGATATCATCGACGGCACCTTCAAGGATTATGACATGAAGGCCAATTCGAATGACGCGGCGATCTCCATCACGCACCCCGTGAATATCACGCCGCTTTCCCGTGTGGATGTCTTCTTGGAAGGCCATCGGAAATGGTCGGATACCACGTACTCCGGGATGGAGCTCTCGAATAGCGAAACGCGCACGGTGAAGGCCGGACTGTCAGCGCGGAGCTTCGATGAGAACGGGCTGTGGTTCTTCATGACCAGCGTCACCGGCTATGAGAGCGATGACCGCGTGAATGATAAGGATAACAACGGCTCATACTATAGCGCCTACCTCATGCGTCGGCAGAATCTCAAAAATGACCAGTACATGCTCTACCGCCTCTACGGCCAGTACACTGCCTTTACCTCGTTGCCTTCGACGGAGCAGTTCACGCTGGGCGGTATGGGGAGCGTCCGCGGATGCAAGGAAAGTATCCTTTCGGGCGATAAAGGCTGGTTCGCCGGTATGGAGTACGGCTTCCCCATCAGCAGTGACCATCAGACCTGGCGAGGCTTCGTCTTCCTCGACCACGGTGTCGCATATAACAATTTCAGCGTCAAAACAACCAAGGACTATATCACCAGTACCGGCATCGGGCTGGAGTGCAGCAAGGGCGGCTGGTATGGCAAGGCCGTCCTCGGCATCCCGCTCAAGGATTCCGGAAATATCGGAGATGCATCGCCCAGAGTCCATTTCTATCTGCAGAGGAATGTGTAAGGGGGTAGTGACTAGTGACTGGTGACTGGTGACTAGTGACTGGTGACTGGTGACTAAGAGACTGGGAGACATCCGACTCTCTCGTATCGTCATTTCGAGCGAAGCGAGAAATCTTTTCCGTTCGCGGTCAAATGGTCGAGGATAGGAAATCCTAAACGGGAAACCTGCTATCAAGAGCCCTTCGGGCACCACCCCCCGCTGACAATGCTATTAAGTTAAGGAAAATGTTAGTGCCGTAACGACTTGCTTCCTCCTTCGGGGGAAGTGCCGAAGGCAATAGGGGCATGCTAACGGTATAACGCTCCATGTTGAATAGTCCGATGCTATCGATATTCCAACATTTTCAGGCAATACCGCTACGTAGCCCCCTCAGCCCTCCGGGCAGCTCCCCCGATGGGGAGCCAAGAATGATCTGCCGCTTAACTTAATAGCATTACCCCCGTAGAACCTACAGAACCCGCTGAACCTCTTTCGCAAACGGAATCAAAGGGCAGCACGTCCTACGGGCTAACCCTGAACCCATCAACCTATTTCCATGATCTTCTCACCCAAAGGAGGACCGTCTTATGAATAAAATATACAAAGTCGTATGGAACGCCGCGCGCGGCTGCTATGTAGTCGCTTCCGAACTGGTCAAGACTCATCAGGGCAAGAAGAGTACACGCCGCGGCGGGAGTATCCTCTCCCGCGCAGGGACGGCACTGCTCCTTGCTATCGCAGGCTGGGGTGCGGCTTGCAATTTCATCTATGCGGACGTGACGGTGGCGGATCCGGCGCACGCTGACAAGGTGAATAAGACCCAGCTCGCAGGTGGTGGCATACAGTATGACATCAATAACCAGCAGGTCAACAATCGCAGTGCCCTGAACAAGTTCACGGATTTCGGTATCGGACAGAAGGACGTGGCGAATCTCCAGCTCGGCTCGGTCGATCGCCAGATCAACCTAGTCAAGAACCGCATCGACATTGATGGTGTCGTCAACGCGATCAAAGACAACAAGATGATCGGCGGGGACGTGTATTTCTTCTCGAATGCAGGCATTGCGGTCGGCTCGCATGGCGTCTTCAATGTCGGGCGTTTGACGCTGGGGACGAATGCGGCGTATGGCGAAGCGCTGTACAATGGCGGGATGGAGAAGCATTTGGCGCAGTCCGCCGCCGAACAGGCGAAAGCAGTCGCCGGCGGCAGTGACATCACGCTTCAGGGGAAGGTCTATGCCCAGAGCGATGTCGTTCTGGGGGCGGGCAGCGTGAATGTCAAGGGCGGCGAAATCCGCACGCATAGGAATAACGCGGACACTTACGCTGACAAGAAGGCAGCGGAGGCATATAGAAATCAGCTGGTGAAGATCAATACCCCATCGGCGACGGTCGCGACGGCTCTGGGTCATGGTGACATTGCGCTCGCAGCAGTCGGCGCATCTTCTCTGGCAAAGCCTTTCGAGACCAAGGGCGCGATCGTCATTGACAAGGCATACATGGACGCGGCAGGCGGCGACACGTCGGTCATCGCCAGCGCAGAACGGAATGGCGGAAATCTCATGGGCAGTAAGGCGGATGCTTCTGTCGAGATTTCGAATGCCACCATCCAAGGGCGGAATGTAGCGATTTCCGCGGAGACAAAAGTCAGCGGCAAGGTCGGCTCGGCGGATGCGTACAAGACAGGCGCAGAAAAGGATGGCATCCTCGGACTGCTCCATGCGACCTTTGATGAACAGGTGGGAAGTCTGGCGTCTGTCGTGAAGACGGGCGCAGACTCTCGCGTGACGGTCAAGGATTCGACGCTCACGGCAGCGAAGGATCTTGCGATTTCCTCTAAAGCAGAGTCGGAAATCGGCAGTGAGACGGGCGGCGCTCTCGGCGTCGGGATCAATGTCGGCATCGCGGACGTTTCTTCGAAAGTAGAAATCCAGGGGAAAAGTGTGCTCACGGCAGAGAAGGATCTCGCGATTTCTGCGGAAGGCAGTAACGCCATCGATCTCCAACGGCAGGGCAGCGCGGAAGATCTTCCGATCGCGATCGACCTTGGCTGGGCGGAAGCGAAGACAGATGCATCCGTCACTGTAGCGAAAGATGCGACGCTGAAGGCGAAAGAAAATGTAGACGTATCGGCGAAGGCAGAGAGAAATCTCTCCGTCGAGGTCGAGAACAGTAGCGGCGACGGCACGCTGGGCCTCGCGGTCGGCGTCATCCAGTCCGAGACGAAGGCAACGGCCGATGTGCAGGGCAAAGTCTATGCAAATGGCAAGGTCAGTGTCAGCGCGGAGAATACGGTATCGGACGAAGATGGAAAGTATGACCCCGATACGCTCCACATCACGAGCGAGAGCGAAAGTGATGATGGCACCAGCTCGGATCCCATCCACGACATCGTGGATGTAGCGACGACCAAGGGTAAGGGCAACCAGCTCATGGCGGGCATCAAGAAGCTCTGGGGCGATCAGTCGACCAAGAAGAAAGCGGCGGACGCGGGAACGAGTGCGGCTGACCAGACCGCTTCGACAAGTGCGGGCGGCGGCCTCGGTCTCAATGCCGCGACGGCTTTCCTCTTCAGCGACAATAGTGCAAAGGCATCCCTTGCGGGCGAAGTGCGCGGCTATGATGGAGCAAGCGGTGCGAGCGCAGTCGATGTACACGCGGAGACCTTGTCGCGGACGAAGGTGAAGGCAGGTGTCAGCCAGGGTGCGGACAAGAGCGCCGGCATCGCGGCGGCGGTGAACTATGTCGACCAGAATGACAAGGCAGAAGCCGAGCTATCGGGCAATATCAAGTCCAAAGGAAATGTGGATGTCAGCGCGGAGACGAAGCGCCCCTGGCAGTCGAATCTCGAAGGCTTCGGCGAGAATCTTGCAGATGACCTTAAGACCATTTTTGATCCGAACAATGGCTTCGAGCTGTCGTATCTGACGGACTCCTGGACACAGACGGGCGGCGCGGGTGAGAAAGTCTCCGGCGCGGCGGCACTGAATATCATGGAGTACAACCACACCGCGAAAGCGACGGTGAAGAAGGATACAAAAGTAGAAATCGACAATGGCGACCTCGCCGTCAGCGCGAAGAATGACATTCACACTGTGAACTTAAGCGGTGACATCAAAGCGCCGATCGGCGACCAGCCGGGGAGTCTCGATTTCTGGGAAGACATCGGGGGAAGTCCTTTCTCCGGCGGCGGGAAAGCCGCATTGGGCGGCGCGGCACTTACCGTGCATCAGAAGAATACCGCCGAAGCGACCGTGGCAGACAATGTGACCATCACGAAGGCCAATGATGTCCGCGTTTCGGCAGAAAACAAAGGCTCGAATCTTTCCATCGCAGGTGCCGGCGGCAAAGGGCAGACCGTAGCCATTGACGGGACAGTCAATGTCAACCGTTTCGAAAACACCACCAAAGCCACGGTCGGCAAAGCGACCATCAACGCAGACGGTGACGTCAGCGTCAGCGCTGAGGACAATAGCAAGACCATCAACATCGGCGGTGCGATCGCTGTCTCCGGACAGGCAGGCATCGGCGCCACCGTCGCATACAACCACATCAACCGCCAGACAGAAGCATCGCTCCAGGGGACGGTCAGTTCTCAGAAAGACGTCTCCGTCACCGCCAAGAACACCGGCGCGATCTACGCCATGTCCGCAGCCGGCGGTGTCACCATGGATAGCACCGAGAAGAACGGCGCAGGCAGTACCGGTCTGAAAGCACAGGAAGGTGCGGACAGCCAGAGCACCTCTTCGATCGGCGAACTGGCAGAAAAACTGCTGAACGCAGGCAAGTCGGACAAAGATAAGAAAGAGATTCAGAAAGGCGACTCCGCGCTGGACAAAATCGCAGGGAAAGATGCCTCCATGGGTGAGAATGTCGGTGCTGCCAAAGGCGGTTTCGCAGCGGCGGCGAATGTTTCCGTGAACCGTATCACCGATACGGCGAATGCGTATACGAAAGGAAATATGGTCACTGCCGATGCGCTCGCCATCCGTTCCGGCAATGACAGTAAGATCACGACAGGCGCGGGCGCGATTGCCCTCGGGCTTTCGCAGAACAGCCAGGCGATCGCCGGCAGCTTCATGTACAATGCCATCACGGACAAGAATGAAGCCTATGCCGAAGATGCGACCCTCAACCTCACAGGCAGTGAAAAAAACGATACCTCGCTGACCGTCGAAGCAGACAATGCAGCGAAGATCACGAACATCGCAGCGAGCGGCAGCGGCGCGTCCAAAGGCAGTGCCATCGCAGGCCAGATCAGCCTGAACTGGGTGGATAATGAAACCGACGCGCACGTCAGGGGCGGCAGCCTGAACGCAGGCAAGGCGACGACCATCTCTGCCAAAGACCGTGGCACGATTGATTCCTATACCGGTGCCGTAGCGGTATCCGGCGGCGGAAACGGAGCGGCCGTGGGCGCTTCCATCGCAACAAACCTCATCGAAGGGAAAACCACCTCTTCGCTCGAAGATACCACCGTGAACAGCGGCGGCGCTCTCTCTGTCACCGCGGATGAGACCAGCCAGATCACGTCCATCGTGGCAGCCGGGGCAGCTTCCGGTAAATTCGCCGGTGCGTTCTCTGCCAGCGGTAACTATATCCATACCGATACAGACGCTCATATTTCCAATAAAAATGAAATGAAGACTGGCGCGCTCTCCGTCCTCGCCAAGAATGGCAGCAATGCGACCCTCGGCGTCGGTAGTGCTGCCGCTGGCGGCAACTCCGCGGGCGCATCCATTGCCGTCATGGTGAACAAGTCGGAAGTCGCAGCTACGCTTACCGGCGATAAAGATAAGAATCATACCATCACCGCGGACGGCATCACTGTACAGGCGGATAATGCGTACAATGGCGCGGCTTCGGACACGGAAAGCAATGAGACCGCCAAGACCGTCGCCGTCGGCTTCGCGGGCGGCACCTCGCAGTTCGCCGGTTCCGGCTCTGTCACGGTGAATGTCATCGACCAGACCACCGATGCTACCATCGGCAAGGGCAAGTACGATGCGGGGCAGAAGGCGGCTCAGGTAGGTGCGACAAGCACTGCGAAGCTCTTCGGTCTTGCGGGCGGCGTGTCCCTCTCCGCAGGGAGCGGCCTCGGGGCGGCCGTTGATGTCCAGACCTACAAGGGCCACACCTACGCGGGTATCGCCGATGGTGCGTCCCTGAAAAATGCGTCCTCCGTCACCGTGAATGCGGACTCGAAAGAACACCTGACCTCTGTCGCAGCGACCCTCGCCGGCGGAGCCGGTACTTTCGCAGGGGCAGGGGCAGCTGGCGCACACTCCGTCTCGACTGATACGAAAGCATATGTGGGCCAGAGTGAAGTGACGGATGCCGGTGTTGTCTCTGTCACTGCCAAGGATGAAACGAAACTGAACACCGTCGCAGGCAGTGGTGCTGCCAGCGGAAATACCGGTGTCGGTCTCACCGCGGCGGTCGAAGTCGTGGATAAGAAGGTCAGTGCCTCTGTGGGGGATGGTGCGAACGTCACGGGCGATACCCTCACGGTCAAAGCAGATAACACCAGCAGCAGCGTGACGGTAGCGGCTGGTCTCGGCGCTGCTGGTACGGCAGGTCTTGCCGGAGCGGCATCGGAAACCTTCGTGACGCATACGACAGACGCGCATGTGGGTAAGAATACGAAGGTCAGTGCGGTGAATGGCGTGGATATCCTCGCACATTCGAACTTCACGCAGGGCGCAACCGCGGGCAGCGTCGGCGGTGGTGGAACTGTCGGCATGGGTCTCACGAACTCCACGGTTTCCTTTAAGGGAGATACCGCAGCTTATGCAGATGAGAAAGCGGTCATCGATGGCGGGAAGAAAGTCAATATTTCTGCATCCCAGCTGACGAATGTGGACTATGGCACGGTCGCTGGCGCAGTGGGCGGTACGGCGTCGCTCTCTGGCACCGTGGGCGTCAATGTGTTGAAGACGACAACAAAAGCCTATGCCGCAGGCAGCAGCCAGCTCTCGGCGAAAACAGCGGATGCAGAGGGGATTGCGGTCACGGCCAGCGATGAGACAACGCTCAAAGGCGGCAATGGCGGCGCATCCATCGGCGTTTCCGGCGGCGGCGCGGGCGCAGCCATCGGTGTGACGAATATTTCTAAAGATACGGAAGCCTTCCTGGGTGGAAGCGCTGCTCTTGATACCGCGGGGAAGACGAAGATTTCCGCGAAGAATAAGGAAAGCCTCACAAATGTGACGGTGCAGGCCGCTGGCGGGCTCTATGCCGGCCTTGCGGGCGCAGTGAATGTGACGAATCTCTCCGCTGTCACCAAGGCGTACACGGGAGATGACGTTTCCTTCAATCAGGCAGATAAAAAAGGCAGCGATGTCACGGTCGAGGCGAAGCACAATATCGACAAGATGACGAGTGCGGTCGCAGGCGCGGCGGTCGGTGCAGGAGCACTGGGGGCGGCGGCAGATATCGGTACGATTCGCACGCAGACCATTGCCTTCCTCGGACGGAATAACAAGCTCCACACGGATGGCGCGTTGGTGATCGATGCAGCAGACCATATGGACGGCATTTCCACGAATGCTATCGCGGCGGCCGTGGGCGGATTCGGCGTAGCGGGCAGTGTCTCGGTGTACAGCTTCGGCAGTATCATGAGTGACAGCGATGCCGCCATGCTCTCGGGCAAGACCAGCAAGGATGGCGGCGAAAGCTCCATGGACGACTGGGTGAATGGCGAAATCAACAAGTCTCAGACGGGCAATGCCATGGACGTGTACCAGACAAATGCGCTTACGGATGTGAAAAATAAACTGGAAACGACATTCCAGAGCGAGACGCCGGATATGGGCGAAAAGGGTACGCTCGCCCAGATCGGCGCAGGCAGTAAGGTCTCGGCGGGCAGCGTTCGCGTGGCAGCCGATGACAAGCTTGCTGTGTCCAATATCATGGGGAATGTCAGCGCAGGCGGCAGCGCGGCGGGCATCTCGGTCAATGTCGTCCGCACGGATACCCTGACACAGGCGAAGACGGGAGAGAGCTCTTCTATCCAGTCGGCGGGGGATGTCAAGATCTCTGCGGCGTCTGACCATCAGATGAAGAGTGACATCGTCGGCGCGTCCCTCTCCGGCGGTATCTCCGCGCAGGGGACGGAAGAGACCTGGATGGACAAGAGCATCGTCCGTGCGCTGGCGGGGACGGGATCGTCCATCACGTCCGGCGGACAGACGGCTATTACCTCGAGCAATGTACGAAGCCTCGATGCGAAGCTCGCGGGCGCATCGGTTGCGCTGTCGGGCGCTCTGAATGGCGCGGTCATCACGGCACATGTCGATGGTTCTTCTGAAGCTGGTATGGGTGATGGGACGTCCATCGACGCGAAGGAAGAGGCGAAGATCGATGCGGAAGCAGATACGAAGCTCTCCGCAAAGGCGGTCGGTGCGGCGCTTGGCATCTATGCCGGAACCGGTACGGGCGTGGCGCTTTCTTCGGCGGTGGCAGCGAAGGCAGATGTAGGAAGTCAGGCCGTTATTCACGGGAAGAACATTTCCGTCACAGCGAAGAATACCCCGAAGATTTCCGCCCTCTCGACCTCGGCAGCTGTCGGGCTGGCAGGCGTGGGGATCACGGTGGCAATGGCCTCCTCGGATGACAGTGCGCATGTATCCGTCGGAGACGGTGCATCGCTCACGGCAGGCAAAGCCCTCACGATCAAAGCCTCCATGGACAAACCGGCATCCGGCAGCAACATGGAAGCCCATGCCATTGCCGGCGGCGGTGGTGTCGTATCCGGTGCCGTCGCTGATGTCCGTGTGAACCTGGATCAGTATACCGATGTATCCATCGGCGAGAATGCAGCGCTCAAAGGCAAGACCGCTGACATTTCCGCTGTACATCAGAGCGCATCGGCACTTGCGATGGAATCCGTCGCGGCGGGCTACTACAGTGGTACGGGCGGCGAGACACGCTTCTCGGAAACCTCGGGCGTGAGTGTATCCGTAGGCGATGGCACGACCATTGAGACCGAGGACGAGACCCGGATTCGGGCAGACAACCAGACCAAAAAGGCAGAGACGGCGGTCAGCGGCGGTGCTGCGCTGGCAAGCGGTGCAGGCATCGTGAATAAAACGAACATCAGCCACACCACGAAAGTCGACCTGGGCAAGGTCACCATCCGTGCAAGTGCATCTGACCTGACCGATGCGGAAAAAGCAGACGGCAAGACCCTCTACGACAAACAGGCGATCGCCATTGATGCCATGAGCCAGATCACCACGAATGACGACAACGTCATCGCGACCGGCTCTGCCGTCGGTGCGGCGCATGTCAACAGCGAACAGACCGTGAAGGCGGATACGAGAGCCAACGTAGCCAAAGGCGCGACCCTCCTCGCCGGAGACACGGAAGAAATCAAGAAAGAACACAGCAACGACAACCTCAAAAACACGGAAGACACGACCTATGGCAAGGACTACCGTGGCGGCTCGATCGGTGTCGGCAGTAAGAATGTGGCAGACCTGTCCGGCAGCACCCGGGTCGATGTATTCGGTGCGGCAGGCTATGCCGGCACATCCAATGAGGTGACCTATACCGGAAAGACAGAGACCGGCTTCGGTGCGACAGCAGAGACCGCGAAAGGCGATATCCGTATCGCATCCGGCAGAGATTCCGGCGGTGACAGCGGTCGTGCGAATGTATCCGCTAAGAGCGACATTCTGAATTCCACCGCGATCCCGATTTCCTCGAAGAAAGATCCGTATGCCAAGGTCGAAGCGGATGCCAACCTTTCGATGAGCGGCACCATCCTCAGCGATCGTGACATCTATCTCCAGTCGACCACCGGCGATAAGAACGCCGTCGGTTCGGGCGAAGTGAAGGACTGGGTGAACAAGATGGGTGAAGTCTTCGGTTCGGAAGGCGGTACCATCGGCAAATCCGAAGTGACCTCCCATGCCGGAGCCACCATTGACGGCAAAGCCGAGACCGGCATCCACAGAAATAAGTCCATCACCATCGGCGGTACGGACAATGGCGGGACATGGAACACCAGCGTCACCACCAAGGGCGATATCGACTTCACCCTGAGCAAGCCAAAGGCCGCTTCCGAGACGCTCTCGGAGCGCCTTGCTGCGCTCAAGAAAGAACTCGCAGATCACATCAGCGATCCGGCGGCGAAGGCATCGTATGAAGCGGAAATCGCCTTCGTAGAAAGCAAGATGGTCGAGCAAGGGCTGGGCTATCGCGCGGCGAATGGGACTTTCATTGAGATCGACCCCGACACGAAGACGGAGTATGACGAAACCAAGATCATGCTGGACGGCATGACCGCTTCTAAGGACGCTGTGCTGGAGGCCATCCAGAAAGATCAGGCTGCGGCGAAAGAGAAGCAGGATAAGATGACGGCGATGCAGACGACGCATGAGGCGTATGTTGACGCACAGAGCGGGGTGAAGAGTGCGACAAATTCAAAAAATTCTGCTGAAAGAAAATACACTGATGCTGAAACAGCCCTGAAAGCCAAGATCGGAAATAATCCGACGCCGGAAGAGATCTATGCGTATGTCAATAATACAGCCAACAAAGATATCCAGGAAGTCAAGAACTATCAGACCACCAAGGAAGCCTATGATAAGGCGGCTGGTGCACTGACAGGAGCGCAGGCGGAAGAAGCAAAGGCCAAGACAACGTACGAAACGGCGGTGACGACCGCGGGCTACGATCCGACGAACATGGATGAAGCAAAGATTCGTGCTGATTGGAAGGCGCTCAGCGATTTGCAGACCGCCTATGCGAACTCCGACAAGACCATCCAGAAGGACATTGAAAACCTCACTAACCAGGTCAAGGCGACGGAAGATTTCAAAGCGCGGGGCGGTACGGAAAGGGACGGGAAGTTCTATCGCGCAGACGGCAGTGAAGTCGAAGGTGGCAAGTGGAATGGCGTGACGCTGCTCCATACCATCGCGTACCAGCACATGACCCGCGACGTGACCATCGAGGATACGGTTTCCCAGCTCGGCGACATTTACCTCGAAGGCGATGCCATCACCGGCAGCGGCACGCTGACGGCGCATGGGGATGCCAAAGTCGAAGTGAAGAATGAATCGCCGAACAATCTCATCCTCGGGGATATCAAAGTCATGGGCAAAGAGTCCAATGGGCAGATCGGGCAGGGCGGTGCTTTCTACCTGAACGGCAATGCCATGAAGGGGACGGAGCAGCTGGGAAATCTCACGCTGAAAGGCCGTCGCCAGACGGAAGACCCAAGTGTCACGATTTCCAATACCTTTAATCCGAATACCTATACGAAAGACGTCGGAGAAGGAGAAAAAGCTCCCGTCTACACAGCAGCGAACCTGCAGCTCGGCAAGGGCAAGACCATCTACAACACCCGCGGCAAAGTGATGGTCGTAAGCGACTACGGCGACGTCTACAATGACGGCAGCATCGTCGCAGGAAGCGTCGAACTGACTGCGAAGAACGGCGATTTCATCCAGTCCTACAGCAACCGCATCGCCAACATCGGCGGGGATCCCTTCGTCGAAGGTAAAGACGGCTTCAAGAAGAATGAAGCGCTGGGCAGCGGCATCCTTGCCAATGGTAACATCTTCATCTCCGCGCGCTATGTGAATATCAATGCGAAGATCCAGAGCGGTATCGCAAACTGGGCGCTGGACATCCCTGAGACGCCGATTTTCGGCTACAAGGGAACCGATGGGAAGCTGATTCCCATCACAGCGGAAGAAGCGAAGACCATCGGGAAAGACCATACCATCTATGTGGCAAATGCGACAGGAAATATGGCGGAGAACCTGACCTATGACGTAGAGACGGGCCGCCTCGTCCTCGGGCAGACGGAAGTCCACGGCGGCAAGGTCTCCATCGTCGGTACCGTCATCAATACGACGAATGACACCTCGAAAGCGCGCATCGAAGCGCTGGACGGCTACGGCAGCATGACCATCGACAACAAATCGAAGCTGGATCTGGAACTCAAAGGCCTCAGCACCGGGGAAGGCGTGGAAGGCGTCATCGAAATCACGGACCTCGATCCGAAGAAAGGGACGCCTTCTCGCAAGACCACCTACACCCGCAAGGATGGCAACGTCCATATGCTGGTGCAGCAGTACCAGAATGGCAGCTGGACTTCGGGTACGGAAAACACCTTCGATGGTACGTACAAGCCATCTGCCGATCAGCACTATGTCTTCCAGACCGGGACGGACAAGAGCACGACGAATACTTATGAATACCATGGCGATAAATTCGACTGGTGGGGCATCGAAAACAAGACGCCGACCAGAGACGAGCTGATCGCGATGGGGGCGAAGCTCACGAATACGGTCACTGGCAAAGAGAATGCGCTTATCAATGGTACCTTCATCTCCGGGTCCACCGATACCATCGGCGATGGCCAGCCGAAGGAGTGGGATGTCCTCAATAAATCGGATGTCATTGACTACTCCATCAAGACCAAGCGCCGCTGGTATACGATCGGCCTGACCAAGAAGTATGACATGAAAATGGTCATCCGCGACTACGAGACCCATATCAAGCAGTACGAAACTGGAGCAAGCAATACCATCGGCATCGGCTTCAACGGCGATGAACCCGGCGGTAATATCAAGATCAATCAGAAGGGCGGGGCAGGCAATGTTTCGATCGCCGGGACGATTTCCAATGTAGGCGGCACAACAGCCATCAAGGGGGACTCCATCACATCGACATCGAAAGGCTTCCTGCAGACGAAAGCGCTGGATCTCAAAGCCACCAATGATGTGGGCAGTAAGGACCAGGCGATCCTGACCAGTGCCGAAGAGGTATCCGGCAGTGCGAAGAGTGGAAACTTCTATCTGAACTCTTCGGCATCCGATGTGGCGGTCGGCGCGATCGAAGCGGCGAAGACCGTCTCCCTCACCTCCGAGGGCAGCCTGACCCAGAAGGCGGATGCTATGGTGAAAGGCAGTCGCGTCGAGCTCACCGCAGAGACCGGAGCCATCACCGGGCAGGGAGCATCTAGCGATTTCCGCATCCAGACAAAGCAGGGCAGCGGCGAGGAATACGGCCTCAAAGCCAGCGCGGACGGAGATATTGTCATCACGAACAAGGGTGGAGACCTGTATCTCGACAGCGTCACCTCGAAGCATGGTGATGTCACCCTGACCACCGAAGGCAGCTTCATCGACAACAACTTCGGTGATGTGACCGATGAAAGTGCGAAGGAAAAACTCCTCGGCTGGGCGAATGCCGCCGTACTGGAAGGCAGTGATGCAACCGTCGAAAAGCAGAAGACCCTCCTCAAAGCGAAAGTCGAAGGCAAGTACAATGAATACCAGTCCCTGGCAGCCTACGTCAAGGACGGCAAGTACACACTGGACGACAGCGCGAAAGCAGCGCTTGAGAAAAATGGCGTCACCGACATCGATAAGTATATCGCAGACAAACAGGCACGCTATGACGCGCTGAAAGACAGCGTCGGCACTTGGACGAAGGAAGGCGTCGATGCCTACCGTGAATCCATTGATAATTCGAAAGAGGCGATCTACGGGAAGGCATCGCTCACGAAAGAGAGCCTTACAGACGATACTTACCTCACGAAAGACGAAAAAGCAAGCATCCTCGTCGGCTCTGCGAAGTCCGCACAGGATCTGCTCGTCACCTTCAGCCCGGGCGGTATCAAAGAAGGCATCTCCGACACCCAGACCTCGATGAAGGAAACGCCGCACGTTTCCGGAAAGAATGTCACCCTGACCGCAAGCGGCGGCAAGACCGGCGAGAACGCAAGTGGCATCGGACACAAGGAAAACGGACAGCAGATTGATCTGTCTGCCGAAAACCTGAATAAGCTGACTGCACAGGAGCTCCTTGCTCTCGCAGCAGCAGAACGCGGGGATTTCAAAGTCGATGGCAACACTGTCACCGTCAGCTCCATCCACTCTATCGAAGCCAATGCAGGCGGCATCCTGACCGCAAAAGCGGACAAGGGCGCGATCTACCTGCAGTCCGCGGGGGCTGTGAATGCCGGAAGCTCGCTTACCGCAGTCGGTGAAGTCCGCCTCAAAGCCAAAGACGATGTCAATGGTGTCACCATCGGTTCTTCGGACCAGACCGTCATCGAGTCCGGTTCGGGCAAGATCGACGGTGTGACCGTCACCGGCACAGGCGTCCTCACTGCGAGAGCGAAAGACGGTGTTTCCCTCAAGAAGAGCGACAGCGACCTCGTCATCAACACCGTCTACGCCTCCGAAGGCGACGTCCATCTCGATGTGGGCAAAAACAGCCTCCTCGCCGAAGACGGACACGATAAGAGCGGCGACGAAACCGGTACCACATATACGAACGTCGAAGGGAAGAATATTACCATCACAAACGCCAAGAATATCAAAGGCGCAAGCGATGGGGCGTCCCTCGGCATGAAAGTGACCGGCACAAAAGCCGAAGACGGCAGCGAAACGCCGGGCGTCATCACGGCACATGCCAAGGGCGACGCCGACATCACCCTCTTCGGAGAAGCGGCATCGAAGGCGATCGACATCGAAGCCGAAGACCTCACCATCACCAGCCGTGGAAACATTTCGAACGGCAACTACCAAGCAAGGAAAGCCCTCCGCGTCCACACCGCGCAGAATCACACCATTTCCGGCGGCAACTTTAGCGGCGGAACCGCAGACATCACCAATGCGGGCAAGATGAGTGGCGGCGCGTACACCGCGAAGGGGACGATGGACATCACGAATCAGGGCACGATCGAAAACGGCACCTATACCGCGGGCGGCGATCTCACCTATACCGATACCGCAGGAGCCTCCCTTACGGACGGCACCTTGATCTCGAAAGAAGGAAAGGCGCAGGTCACCGCCAAGGGACAGCTCGCCCTCAAGAAGCTGAGCGCGAAGGATAGCGCGACCGTCGATGCAGATCGCGATGTCACGCTCAACGAAGCAGAAGCAGGCACGCTTGCTATTTCGTCCGGCGGCAGTGTAAACGCGGGAACGCTCACGGCTACGACAGGCGATGCGTCTGTCACTGCAAAGAAAAACGTGACGATCGGCACGCTGACCGCAGAAGCTGGCAGCGCGACGATCGAAGCGACCGAAGGCAAACTTGACGTGACTACGCTGAATGCGAAGAAACACGCAGAACTCACCAGCGGCAGTGACATGGTCCTCCATGCGGCTGAGGCTGGCGGCAAGCTCACTGCGGACGCAGGAGGCAGTATTTCCGTGAAGGGAACGGATGCGAAGATCGCTGCCGCAGACATCACGATGCGTGCGGGAGAAGACATCCGCATCACGGATCGTTCGCCGGTCGGAAAGCTGGATGGCGTGGATACGAGCCTGCCGGCAGGACAGACCACGGGCTCGGGCGAGGCAGGAAGCCTTGTCACCGGCGAGGCGAAGCCGCATGATTTCAATGCGAGCAGAAAGGGCAGTGCGTTGCTCTCGTCTGCGGGCGGAAAGGTCACACTCTCTGCGAAGAAGGTGGAGATCGACACGCTGACAAATGGCAAAGGCGACGCGGCAGACCTCACGATCTCTGCGGACAACATCGGTATCGATGATCTGGCAGGGACGGGCGCGCAGCATGTCACCATCCATGGCAAGGATGGACAAAGTCAGGCGCACTACGCAGGCATTCACTCCACGTCTGCGGGCGGCACTCTTGTGAAGGATAGCGCAGTCGAACATCTGGAACTCACAGGCAGGGAGCCTCTCGGTCTTTCGAATACCGCGATCGGCGGAGACAGCCTCCTTGCGACGGATAAGATCCGTGTGACGATCCAGAAGAATCCGGGCAGCAGCCAGGCGGAGCATTTCGGAAATCTTTCGCTCAGCGGCTATGATATTGCGACCGACCATGTCATGACGAGCGTCAAAGACGGCCTCACCGTGAACGGCGAGCGTTTCCCGGTGACGGCGGAAAGCGTCATGAATGCGAGCCTCTATGAGGACCGCACGCTTGGCCGTGACGGACGGGAGAAGGAAGAAGAAACGGAGAAGGAAAGTCCGTCTCTTGCCTTCGGCGCACCGAATGACAAGGAAGCGTATGAAGTCGTGAAATAGGTTTTGAAGTAGCAAGAACGCCTCGTCGAAAGACGAGGCGTTTTTGTCGTATCGTCATTTCGAGCGAAGTCGAGAAATCTTCTTTGCAGACCGAGGTGCGATGTATATCATCGTGCAAGAAAGATCCCTCGGCTTCGCTCGGGATGACGGTGCTTGGGGAGCGGATAGGTTCACAAGGGTGGCGCGCCGTCTTTTTAGAAGAGGGGATTCTCGTATCGCAGCCTTCCCCTCGAGGGGAAGGTGCCCCGCAGGGGCGGATAGGGCACAAGCGGTATGAAAGAGAGTGGGAAGGAGCGTCTCAAGTCGACGATTTACGAAAGCACCCTATCCACCGCTCCGCCTTGATTTTTATAAAGGGCGATGCCCGAAAGTAGTATTCAAGTCATGGGTTACCAGTCATAACAATGATACGAGTAGGCCCTTGGAGACGGGAGTCCCGCAGAGGGACTTCCGAGTTTGGCCTAATCCAAAGAGGCGCCTAGCCTGC
>OIWK01001246.1_pt1 | contig 25019 bp, 24 predicted proteins | sample 1587401 | NCBI WGS metagenome assembly OIWK01 (sample SAMEA3888911, study PRJEB22519) | human gut metagenome | biome: human gut; feature: human-associated habitat; material: faeces | place: Denmark | collected 2009 | reverse complement strand
TCGTCAACCGCGGATTTCTGCGGCTTCCGATGCTGCCGCTCTACGGTTCCGGCGCTGTGATGATGCTCTGGGTCTCTCTGCCGGTGCATGACAATCTGCTGCTTGTCTATTTTTCCGGCTTTATCGCGGCCACCGCTCTTGAATATGTCACCGGTGCTGTGATGGAGCGCCTATTCAAGGTCCGTTACTGGGACTACAGCAACCAGCCGTTTCAGCTGAACGGTTATATCTGTCTGAGTTCCTCGATCGCATGGGGATTTTTAACCATCTTTATGACCGATGTCATCCACGAACCGATCGCCCGCGCAGTGCTGGCAGTTTCCCCGGTCGTCCTGATCACCTTCGATTTTGTCATCAGTGTTCTCTTTACCGCCGATGTTTACGAATCCACCAAGGCTGCCCTGGCTCTGGGTCATACACTGGAGGCCATGACAAAGCTGAAAGCCGATATGGAAGCTCTGCAGTCTAAGATTGAAACTCTGCGGGAAGAAGCCGTGGAGCGCGGTGCCCTGACCCGCGAGGAGACTGCCGAAAAACTGGCGGCCGCACAGGCAGAAGCCGGACGGAAGCTGGCGGCTGTCAAGGCAGAGGCCGAAGAACGTCTGGCGGCTGCCAGAGCCGAAACTGCCAGACAGATGCAGGCAGCTGCGGCTGAACATCTGGAACGGGCCGCTGAAACCCGGACACTGGCAGAGCAGCGGATTGCAAAAGTCAAAGAAGATACCAGTGCACGCCTGGAACACGCCAAAGCAGAATACACCGATCGCGTGGAAAATGCCAAGCTGCGCGTCAATGAGCGCCTCACGGAAGTGCGGACTGAGGCCGATGCGCGCCTTGCATTTGATGACCGCCTCGCCCGTCTTACCGCCCAGCTGGAAGAGCTGAAAAAGCTGAAACAGTCCCTGCGTCCAGTCAAAAAACTGCACGCTTTCTACCGCCGCGGACTGCTGCGCGGAAACCCGACCGCTGTTTCATCCCGGTTTGCAGCGGCGTTGAAAGAATTGAAAGAACAGAATAAATAAAAAAACTAAAATATACGCCCAAAATCTTTCTGTATTCGAAAGACTCTGGGCGTATATTTTGATCAAATAAAGTTTTTTATATCATTTAAAATATGCCTCAATCAATATGACTTAATATACTACAGCTCCTTTAATTATTTTCTATCATCGCCTCCAGCTCTTCATACGAAATACTCTCTCCCTCGCGCAGCTGAATCGAATAAGAATACGTTCCATCCGTCCAGATGGCCAGACCACACCGTCCATCGTCTCCCTTGACGGTCACTTCATAGCCTGCAATGGTACGCTTGGTTTCTTCCTTATATACGATATAATTGCCGGAATTATCCTCGGTTCCCTCTGATTTCCGGTAAGTCAGCTCCTGATCTGCCCCGGTATAAATGATTTCAGCAAGTTCCCGGGAGATAGAAATATAGCTTACCTGCTGAAGCGCAAACGGCAGGTTTTTCAGTTCATTTACCTCAAATCCAACCAGATCCGATAATTCTTTTACACTGGATACCTCTTCTAACGGATTCGGAATCTGCACCGCCTCCGTCTCCTTCGATGCCCCCAGCTCTCCCATCTGGCCTGGCTCCCCAGATGAACCTGGCAGATACGGACGGGATACCGTCCAGACGGTCGCCGCCGCAATCACCAGGCAGGCGGCGGTCATGTATTTCCACATTGTTCGGAAGCCGCGGTGATTCATTTTCTTTTCTTCATTTCTTATTTCTGCATTGATTTTCCCAAGTACGCGTTCCTTCATCTCCGGTGTCACCACGATTTTTTCCATAATCTCATCATATTTCCTCAAAATCATACACCTCCTTCAAAATCTCTTTCAGACGCTCTCTTCCCCGCCGGAGATCGGAGCGGACCGTGGATTCTTTCCGCCCCAGAATTGATGCAATCTGTGCTGTCGGATATCCCTCATAGTAAAACAGATGAATCGCCTCCCGGTATGTATCCGGAAGCGACCTGACTGCCTCCCAGACAAATGAAAGATCTCTTCTTTCTTCGGCCGCCAGCTGCTCATCCAGCTCGTCCGTCTCCCGAATCTGATTATAACGAATCCGGTTCTTGCTTAAGTTTGCCGCCACCTTGAGAAGCCACGCTTTCTCATGCGCCGCATTTTCAAACACGGTGTCTTCCTGTAAACATCTAAGCAGGGTTTCCTGCAAAATCTCCTCGGCATCTTCCATATTATGAAGATAGGAGTATGCCAGACGCAAAATATGATTTCCGTAGTGATCGAGAAGCTGTTCTGCTCTCTGATTTAACTCCTGACGGGTGTTTCCGATGTATTCTGTCTGTCTCTGGATTTTCCCTTGCTCCCATTCTGCATTTCCAGGCGCGCCCAGAGAATCCGCCCACCGGGCAATCCAGCGCCCGGACACAATCTCAAACAGAACATTCCATGCCGCATGAAACTTTAAACATAGTTTCGAATGAAGGATGGAACTCTGTTTTATTTCCATTGCTCCTGTCATTTTTGATTTCTCCTTTTTCACTATCTTGTTTGCGGGGCTTTCTTTCCCTCTGCTATTGATACACGCGAGACCTCCGGATTGTTGCAGGTTCTTCTTATTTTTTATATTTTATCATAGTTTTATTCTTTTTCTGTTACTAAAGTGGCGGATATTACTTTTTTACACAAAAAAGCAATTTCTCTTGTTTATCAATTCGTCTCATAATATCTTATGATTTCCTCATATTCAATCCTACTTTCCACTTTTCCTTTCCTAATATAAACTATGCAAGGAACCGATTCAATATATAATTCATCTAATACAGCATCCATATATTGTTTATTATAAATTCTATCTGCGGATGTTGAATAAAAAAATAATACATTTTCATGCTGATAACTTCTTTTGTATATTAATGGTTTCACACGTTTACAATAATCACAATCTTCTCTTGAAACATATAATGTAAATGTCTTTTTTTCATCAATCATGCACTTTATATCAAATAAAGAAATTTGTTGAAATTTTTCTTCTTTCGGTTTCATTAGCATTCTTTCATTATTCACACTAGATACAATCATTATGTAGATAAAAGAAATCATTAACATCAAGCACACCGTATTCAAAGTTTTATTTATATTTCTCATCTTTTCTCCATATGATATACGCGGCAATCAATATAAAATTGATTGCCGCGTATATCATTCTCATTCTACTTTTAAATATGTCAATATACTTTCATTATAATAAAATTCCATTGTTTTTTTATCAGTTATTACTATTAACACTGGAAATTTCTGAAACTTTAAAGATTCCAAATATTCATAATCTTTATCATTTAACGGACGGAATACATAAAAATTCTTTTGCTCTTCATAAAACTTTTTCCGAACAACATCATATATTTTTTGTGAATCCTCCCATTTTCCTTTTTCCTCCACAGCATCTATATATATATATGCCCGCTCCTTTCTTTTAAGAAGATTTTCCATTTTCTCCTCAGATATCAATTTTTCATATCCCTGTTCGAGAAGCTTGGTTTCTTCTGAATAATACATATGATTTTTCACACTTGTCGCAACAGTTATTGCTATGATTAATACCACAAATGCAGCCATTATTTTATCCTTTGTCAAAGGAAGACAACTATAAATAAAGGCAAGCAATATAACTCCTATACACAAAGTGTAATTTAACCATTTTATTGGCATCTGTTCAATAAATCTATATTGATCTCGTATTTTAAATTCTTCTGTCCAAGCAACATAAGATATAAAAAACATCGCCAATAAAAATAATTTTATTAATATATTGTTTTTCTTCATAATTACTGTGGATTACATCCTGCTGCTACTGTAGCCGCATAACTAACATTCGGTCTCCAAGGCTCTAAATTCCACGGACGTTTTGATGAAGCAAAATCATTATGACAATGAAATTGATTTTTCATTCCTGCTTCATTACTCCAATTTTTATCATTTTTATGTTTTGATACTACTGTATCCCATGCTGCATATAATGCAGAATTTGTAGGGAAAGCATATATTGGGTAAAGAGATAACGAAATTCCATCAGCTCGACTAATCCATTCACTCTTAGTAAAATACTGTGAAAAGCTTCCAGCTCTTGCCGCTGTATTCTGTAAGGAATTCACTTGAAAGTCAATGGTAATATCTTCTATGTTTAAATTGTTATCAAATTTTTGCTTGATAACATTCCTTTCTACTGAAATATCCGACTTTACTTCTTTCCCTGAATTATCAACAGCTTTAAGAATATTTGTATATCCAATCAAACGTCCCCCTTCATCAAAAATAACAAAACTATCATCCTTCTTTCCATATCCATCCAATGCAAACGAAACAAAACCGCCCTCTAAAATATCAAACTTATACTCAATAACGTTTTTTTCTTTATCATCTAAAGAAATAATGAACTCCCGTTCTTGCTTACTCTTTCTATTTTCCACCTCAACTTTTGTATTTACTTCTAAATTAAATTTTCCTGGCTTATCATTTGTTCCATAATACTCAAAGCTATAATTTTGGGGGTTCATTTCTCCCGCATACGCGCTTCCGCTTAATGAAAGCAGCACCATAATGCCACACATGGCCCCTATCATTCTTTTTACTTTTTTCATTTTTAAATACCCTCCTACTATTTTTGATCAACGCCAATCATGTATTTATAATACATAATTATAAGTCCATTGTCAATACATATTTATTTTTCATATCTCTTGCTTTTTTTATCCGTATCTCTTATAATAGAAGTATATGCATTATAAATACACTTATATCATTGGAGGATTTCATCTATGCAACTACTTTTTCCTAAAGAAGAGGAAACTATGTACATTATATGGGCTTTAAAACATCCTTGTGTTATATCTGATATATTAAAGTACGATCCTTCTCAAAAAAGGAATACTATTGCCAAGGTTCTTATATCACTAGAAAAAAAGCATTACATCGTTGTTGACTCCATCGTAAAAACAGCAACTCGATATGGACGGGCTTATCGCGCAATCATATCTCAAAAAAAATATGAAAACCAAAAGAAGCTGTTTACCCTTGTTGAAAACAGTTCCACAGCTCAATGTGGTATACTAAAATTTGTTTCATCATTAATATCATCTGAACAGCTTGACGATACTTTTATTGATGAAATATCAAACCTAATAGATTCTTACAAAAAAAAGGACTCTTAATATTATGGAACTATCTCTTCCCTCTGTTTTTTCTTCATCACTTGCAATAAGTTTATTACTACTTTTATTGCATATGATTACTCATTTTAAAAATATTTTATTTAAATATGGAATTATACCTTGCTATATTTTATCTATTCTTATATTATTACGAGGCTTTTTTCCATTTGATTTTTATGCAATCCACCTTACTAAAAGCATTTATTCTTATAAAATCATACCCTCCTTTCTTGATTTTTTGTCAAGAAAAACATTTAGATATTTCTCACTAAAAGATTGTTTTATTTTTATATGGGGATTGGGATTTTTATTTTCATTTTTAAAGAAAACAATTATTTTTCTTCATTTTTATAGACAGATAAGGAGAGAACAGATTTATACCGATTTTTATACAAATCAGACTTGTAACTTTATTTATAACAATCTTTTTTTCAAGAAAAGGAATGTATATATTTATATATCTTCTATGGTTGATACTCCTCTTACAATTGGGATATTTTCCCCCATTATTGTTCTTCCCAAAATATCGTATAAAAATATTGAGTTGGCTTACATTTTTCTTCATGAATTATTGCACTTTAAACACAAGGATTTCCTTTTTAACATATTAGCAGAATTATTGTCCTCCATTCATTGGTGGAATCCTGTTATAAGCTTAAACTTGGTTCCATCCATAAATCATGTTCAAGAGTTATATGTAGACTATTCCATTAAAAAGCTTTCATTAAAAGAGGGAAATATTCAATATTTAGAAACCTTATTAAAAACATTAAAACATTCCAATACTCCCAAAGGTATTGTAGGAGGGATTCCTTTCTTTTCAGGAAATAACCGTTTTAAAGTCAAGCAAAGGATTCTTTGTCTAACAAATGATTCAATTTATCAAAATCATTTAAAAGGAGCCTTTATTTGTTTTTTATTCTTTCTCCTTTCTTTTACCTTTGTTTTTGAAGCATCATTTCCCTCAAATATTGATGAGGAAACAGGAGAACATGTTTATTCCATATCACCAGGAAACTCTTATATTATAAAAAAGGAGAAGGAGTATATTATATATTTGGGAGGTGATTACTTTGATACTACTAACGAACTAATAGACGATTTCAAAAGCTTGCCAATTATATACAATCAATAGGAGGAAAATTAACATGAAAAAAACACTTATTCTATTTATCGCATCATCTTTGATTTTATTTTGTCCTAACACATGCCTAGCAAACAATACAATCAATACCCGCCATTCATATAACCTAAACACCGCCAGAAAAGACGATATTAGATATCAATATAAAAAAGTCAACGGCGAAACTTATCGCCGCCTTTATAATTTTACTACTAAAACTCCTGTTACTAATTGGGAAAAAATATCCTAACTTATAAAAGATATGGTTACAAGAACTATTTATATTCCATAAGTTCTTGTAACCATATCTTCAATATTTACTTACAGCAGCCCATTCACAATTCCCATCACAGACTCGCCTACCTTCTCTGATTTCGCTGCCGCGTCTTCCAGGGAGGTACCTTTCACGCCGTAGTAGAACTTGATCTTCGGCTCGGTTCCAGACGGGCGGACGCAGAGCCATGCGTTGTCTTCCAGTTCGTAGTAGAGAACATTGGAGGATGGAAGTCCGGTCGGTTTTACCTCGCCGGTTGCCAGATCCTTGACGGTATCTGCCTTGTAATCGCGGACAGCCAGCACTTTATGTCCGGCGAAATCGGACGGTGTGTGGGCGCGGAAATATTCCATGATCTCCTGAATCTTTGCCAGTCCCTCAATGCCCTTTAAGCCGATGGACTTCACTTCATCTTTATAATAGCCGTATTTCTCGTACATCTCGACCATCGCATCCCACAGCGTCATGCCTTTTTCCTTGTAATAGGCAGCCGCCTCGCAGAGTGCTGCGGTTGCGGAAATGGCATCTTTATCGCGTGCGTATGTACCGATCAGGCAGCCATAGCTCTCTTCCATGCCAAACAGATAGGTTCCTTTGCCTTCCTGCTCATTTTTGAGAACCTGTTTGCCGATCCACTTAAATCCGGTCAGAACCTCGATGAGCTCTGCGCCGTAATTCTTCGCAACTGCATCTACCAGATTCGTCGTAACGATGGATTTAACAACCTGTCCATCTGCCGGAATCTTGCCGCTCGCCTGTTTCTGGCTGAGCACATACTCGCAGAGCAGGGAGCCGGACATATTGCCGGTCAGCGGAATGTATTCGCCGGACTTGGTATCTTTGACATACACGCCCAGACGATCGGCATCCGGATCGGTTGCCAGAACGAGGTCTGCATTTTTCTCTTTTGCCAGAGCCAGTCCCAATTCAAATGCTTCCTTTGCCTCCGGGTTCGGATAGCTGACGGTCGGGAAATCGCCGTCTGGAAGCTCCTGCTGCGGAACCACATATACATGGGTAAATCCAAGCTCTTTCATCACACGGCGTGCCGGGATATTGCCCGTGCCGTGAAGCGGTGTATACACGATCGTGATCTGATCCTGCATGCGATCAATCGCGCCCTGATTGACTACCTGTGCCTTGACCTGTGCAATATATTTGTCGTCGATCGCTGCACCGATGATCTCGTAGAGTCCTTTTGCCTTTGCCTCTTGTGCTCCCATCGTCTTAACGGTGGAAAGATCGGTGATCGCCATAACTTCCTCAGTCACGCCCTTGTCATGCGGCGGTGTAAACTGTGCGCCGTCCTCCCAGTAAACCTTGTAGCCGTTGTACTCCGGCGGGTTGTGGCTGGCGGTGATGTTGATGCCGGCGATGCAGCCAAGCTCGCGGACGGCAAAGGAAAGCTCCGGCGTCGGGCGCAGCGTCTCGAACCGGTACGCCTTGATGCCATTTGCCGCCAGTGTCAGCGCTGCTTCCTCGGCAAATTCCGGGGACATATGACGGGAGTCAAATGCGATCGCCACGCCTTTTGCCGCGCCGCCCTGCTTGATGATGTAATTTGCCAGTCCCTGGGTCGCACGGCGGACGGTGTAGATATTCATCCGGTTAATACCTGCACCGATGATGCCGCGCAGTCCTGCCGTACCAAACTCCAAATCCATATAGAAACGCTCTTTAATCTCATTTTCATCGCCCTCAATGGCGCGCAATTCCTCTTTCGTTGCCTCGTCAAAGTATGGATTTTCCAGCCATTCTTTGTAAATCGTCATGTAATCCTTCATGATTCACTTACCCCCTGCTTTCTTCTAGGATGACTTTCTTTTTCTCCATTATAGTATAATTATTCTGAAAAATAAAGAGAATTTCGGTTACTATTCTTTGTCTTTATTTTTTCTCTTTTCAAAGTTTCTCCATGATGTATCGAATACGCTTAACTAAAGAATTTATATGCATATGTAAATCAACATTTCTTATCGGATTGCCTCAAGAAAGAGGTTCCGCGCCGTCTGCTGTTCTTCCAGCTTCTGCAGTTTTTCAATGCTGCGGACTGGAATCCACGCCTTGCCTGCATTATAATAAAAATTTAACTGTTTCCAGTATTTTTCCGGATATAAAAACAGGTAATAGAGGTATGTCCGCTCCTGTGCATTCAACGGCAGAATACGATCATACGTCTCCAGCAGCCGCATCCCCAGACGCAAATCCCAGCCATGCTTTTCCAATATTTTGCGCGTAAAATGATACAGGTCTTCGACCTGGACCCCCCGGTGCATCCGGTTAAATTCAATCACCGCCATCTCATTTTCTTCTGCCAATAAAATATGATGCTGGTTCAGATCCCCGTGACACAAATAGTTTTCCGGCTCGCCGTCCTGCTCGATCTGCGCTTTCAGCCCGCCTGCTGCTTCCTGCGCCTGCTCATAAAAGATGGCAAAGCTTCCGCTGACTGCCCTCTCAAAATCCGATTTACGCCGTTTTTTCCGGATATAATTCCGCGTACGAACAAGTTCCCGGTTGTGGCGCTCCATCTCCGCCACCGCCGGACGCGTGAGAATTGACCCCAGATTCCACGACTCATCGATCGCAATGCCGCGCAATGTCCGGTGCAGCTTCGCGATCTGCCCGACCGCCCGGACTACCTCCGCCTCGCTCTGCACACTGCACTCGCGCCCGGAAAACCATTCCTTCACAACACACCGCGTTCCATCCTCCGCCACCGACAAAAGCTCGCCCTCCCGGTTCCGCATATACTGATCGGTCCGGCATGTTTTCTGATTTTGCAGAACATTCATGATTTGTTCTTCAAATTCAAGACGTTTGACGGTCCCCTTATATTCCCGGAGGAGTTTTAACCCCTGACTCGTCTCGCAGATCCACGCGCCTCTTCCACGGCGCTTCGACTGCACTTCCAGTTCATACTGTTCCAGCACCTCGGTTGTTCTCTCGTTCACAACTTCCCCCTCCTGCCTCTATCCGGCTGCCCGCCTTTCCATTTCCCAAAAGAATGTGGACAGCACATTTTCACGCCGGGCCACAGCTGCTGACAGCTATGTTAATTGCAACATTCACACGATTATGCAAATATGCACATCAGACACCCAGCCTGCTACTCCTAACCTATGAGAGGGGGCTTACAAATATGCTTATGCATAAATATCGCAGATTTGAAACACAGTGCACAAACTATAACACACAATCGCCAATGTGGAGTGATTACGAAATTCTGTTCATTGCCATCATTTTGACGGTATGTTACAATGATTCACGTTGGGATAAAAAAGCGGTCTGGCTATTTGTCCCAACAATCAGGCAAAAAATCAAATAATATATTTTACTGTAAATGAAAAGGAGGTTTCTCTTTGTCCATACAATCCGTTCATCGTTCCAACGATGAAAATACGCGCCCGCATTCAGGCGCAGCATCATCCCGTGAAGCTGATCTCGGCAGTGCGCCGATCGGGTCGCTTCTTTTTAAACTGGCGCTCCCGGCAATTGCCGCACAGATCATCAACGTTCTCTATAACATGGTTGACCGCATGTACATCGGTCATATCCCGGACATCGGTCCCAGCGCCCTGACCGGCGTCGGCGTCACAATGCCGATTATCATGTGCATTTCCGCTTTTGCCGCGCTCGCCGCCATGGGCGGTGCCCCACAGGCGTCGATCCTGATGGGAAAAGGCGACAAGGATTCCGCTGAAAAGGTACTCGGCAACTGTACCTTCATGCTGACCGTCATTTCGCTCGTCCTGACCGCCCTGTTTCTTGGCTTTGGGCGCCCGATCCTCCTGATGTTCGGCGCCAGTGAGAAGACGATTCTCTACGCCTGGAACTACATGAAAATCTACGTCTGCGGCACTTTCTTCGTCCAGATGGCGCTCGGACTCAATGCCTTTATCAACGCACAGGGTTATGCCAAAACCGGCATGATTACCGTTGCCATCGGCGCTCTCTGCAACATCATCCTCGATCCGATCTTTATCTTCGGACTGCATCTGGATGTGCGCGGCGCGGCACTTGCAACCATCCTTTCACAGGGTATTTCCTGTATCTGGATTCTGCGTTTTCTGACCGGAACGCATAGTACCCTGCGGATACGGCTCCACAACCTGCGCCCGCAGAAGAAATTTATCCTGCCATGCCTGGCGCTCGGACTGGCGCCGTTTATCATGCAGTTTACAGAAAGTGCATTGTCCATCAGCTTTAACACCAGCCTGTTGAAATATGGCGGCGATACCGCGGTCGGCGCGATGACGATTCTTTCCAGCGTCATGCAGTTTTCCATGCTGCCGCTGCAGGGGCTCACGCAGGGCGCGCAGCCGATCATCAGCTTTAACTATGGAGCAAAAAATATCGACCGTGTGAAAAAAGCGTTTCACCTGCTTCTGCGCTCGGCAGCCTGCTATTCCACCTTGCTCTGGCTCTTATGTATGCTGGTTCCACAGATTTTTATTTCCATCTTTACCAGCGACGCAGACCTTGCCAGCTATACCATCTGGGCGCTCCGGATCTATATGGCAGCTTCCCTGCTCTTTGCCGTCCAGCTCGCCTGCCAGCAGACTTTTATTGCCCTTGGAAATGCGAAAACATCCGTCTTTCTGGCATTGCTCCGGAAAGTGCTGCTTTTGATTCCGCTGATCTTTATCCTGCCGCATTTCGTTTCAAATCCGGTATTCGGCGTGTTCGTGGCAGAACCGGTGGCAGATACGATTGCGGTGGCGACGACGGCAGCGCTGTTTTTCAGGGAGTATAAGAAATTGGGATAACTCTTTTAATCATCCTCTGATTGAAAATATTGTTGTTAAAAAAGCAAAAGGAAAAGAGACAAAATCGTTTGTCCGGCTTGTCCTGGCGGTTCCAAACGATTTTGCCTCTTTTCTCTTTTTATTTATTAATCTTCTTATGCTTTACTGGTTTCCGCATTCTGCGATTGTTTCAACACTTCCACCTCAGCCAGAAGCCGCTCTTTCTCATTCCAAGCCGGATTCTCCAGCACCTTTTCAAAGAGAAGATGCAGCGTTTTTCCAAGCGCCGGTCCCGGCTGGATGCCTGCCTGAATCAGGTCTTTTCCGGTTACCGCCAGAGTTTTAAGACGGATACAGTCACCGCGCTCCCGGATCTGCCTTGCAAGTGAGCGAACCATTTCCACCGCATCCATGCGCTCCGGCATCAGAACCTCCTGAAGGAGAAGCAGCCAGTCAAAGACCGTATCTTCCATCGCACTCATCGCGTGGCGGACAGCGCTTTCCTCCGGTTCCATCTGCGTGAATGCAAAACGGCTCAGAATCTTCGCCTTATCGATCGTGTCGTTGTCCATCTTGAGTTCTCTCAGAACCCGGACACAAGTTCCCTCGCCCGCCGGGGCAAGAAAATACGACCAGCGCAAGGCTTTTTCTGCTGGCAAATGTGCCGCAGCAGCAGAAATTTTCCCCGCCATGTCTGTCTCACATTCATGTTTCACGAACATGGGCCCCTGCTGCGCTACCGTTTCCGTTTTGATCGCATCCTTGTCAGCAGCTGGCACATCCTTCGAACATACTTTCTCTTCCAAACTCTGCTTTGCACAGCTTTTCTGCTTTTTCCACGCCGCAAATACCTCCGGAAATGTTTTTGAAATGTACGGTGCCAGTCCTGCCGCCTCCGTTTTCCAGATAAATTCCGGGCGGTCGGACAGGAGTGTTTTTGTCAACTCCACCTGCACCCGTTCCTTGCTCACATGGACAAGGGAGGGCGCCAGCTCACAGAGCGCCTGCCAGGTCTTTTTCTCTATCGAAAATCCCAGCTGGGCCGAAAAGCGGACGGCACGCAGGATCCGGAGCGCATCTTCCGTAAACCGTTCTCCCGCATCCCCGACGCAGCGAATCCGGCGCGCTGCCAGATCCTCCGCCCCGCCGAAAATATCGACAATTCCCGTTTCGTGGCTGTATGCCATCGCATTGATCGTGAAATCACGCCGTCTCAAGTCCTCACGCAGTTCGGCAGTAAATACGACTTCCTTCGGGTGGCGTCCATCCTCATATTCACCGTCAATCCGGTAGGTGGTTATTTCATATCCGATATGATCACGCATGACCGTGACCGTACCGTGCTGAAGCCCGGTGTCGATCGTGTGACCGAACACCTGCTTCACCTCCTCCGGGTGCGCCGAAGTCGTGATATCCCAGTCACCGGGAATCCGCCCCAGGATCGCATCGCGGACACAGCCGCCGACTGCAAATGCCTCGTAACCATGTTCTCGCAGCTTTCCCAGGATTTCCTCGACCTGGACCGGCATTTCTATCCGTTTTGGAATCATATTAATATGCCTTACCCCAGTAAACCATCTTCGTTGCCGGCTTGCCGCAGCATACGCAGGTGTCAGCCAGATGTTCCTGATTGAACGGGATGCAGCGGGAGGTTACGCCGACTACTTCTTTCAGTTTATCCTCGCACTCCTGATTGCCGCACCACATTGCCTTGATGAAGCCTGGCTTATTTTCTGCGATCTCCTTCATCTCATCCAGTGTTGTCGCTACATAAGTATGGGAATCTCTGTGTGCTTTTGCACGCTCAAACATATCGTGGTGAATCGTCTCCAGAAGCTCGCCAACCTTTGCTGCGATCTCATCCAGAGATACCGTAATCTTCTCATGCGTATCACGGCGAACCAGAACTGCCTGATTTTCAGCAATATCTCTCGGTCCGATCTCGACACGTACCGGAATACCGCGCATCTCGGACTCGCTGAATTTCCATCCCGGAGATTTGTCAGAATCATCCACTTTGACACGGAAGTTGGACAGAACCTCTTTTACCTCAAATGCCTTGTCCAGAACACCCTCTTTTGCCTGCTGAATCGGAACGATCATAACCTGGGTCGGAGCTACCTTCGGCGGCAGAACCAGACCATTATTGTCACCATGAACCATGATGATCGCGCCTACCATACGGGTTGTCATACCCCAGGAAGTCTGATGAACGTATTTTAATTTATTATCCTTATCCAGATACTGGATGTTAAATGCCTTTGCAAATCCATCGCCGAAGTTGTGGCTGGTGCCGGACTGCAGTGCCTTGCCATCGTGCATCAGGGACTCGATCGTGTAGGTTGCCTCTGCACCGGCAAATTTCTCCTTGTCGGTCTTGCGTCCGCGGATAACCGGAATTGCCAGGAAGTCCTCGCACAGATCCGCGTATACATTTAACATCATCTCGGTACGCTCCTGTGCTTCCTCAGCGGTTGCATGAGCGGTATGACCTTCCTGCCATAAGAACTCTCTGGAACGCAGGAACGGACGGGTGGTCTTTTCCCAACGTACAACCGAAGCCCACTGGTTGTAGTTTCTCGGCAGATCGCGGTAAGAATGTACGTCATGTGCATAAAAATCGCAGAACAGAGTCTCGGAAGTCGGACGTACACACATTCTCTCCTGTAACGGCTCTAAACCGCCCTGTGTCACCCACGCTACTTCCGGTGCGAAACCTTCTACGTGATCTTTCTCTTTTTCCAGAAGACTTTCCGGAATAAACATAGGCAGATATACGTTCTCTACGCCGGTTGCCTTAAAGCGCTTGTCCAGTTCATTGCGGATATTCTCCCAGATCGCATATCCGGCCGGTTTGATAATCATACAGCCCTTTACACTGGAGTAATCAGAAAGCTCTGCTTTCTTTACGATATCCGTATACCACTGGGCGAAATCTTCATCCATCGATGTGATGGCTTCTACCATTTTCTTTTCCTTTGCCATGTCATTTCTCCTTGTTAAAAACATTTTATTGAAATCCGGCTTGCCGGATTTTGGCGCCGAGGCGCGGCTGCCATCACAGCCATATTCCTCTGCGCTGAATGTAACAAAAGCCATCCGATCCCTGCTGATCGCTGCGATCAAAGGGACCGAATGGCTTAACTTCGGCGGTACCACCCTGCTTAACCAGAATCTCATTTACTCTGGTTCACTTACCTTCCGTTAACGCCGGAAATACGTTGCATTTTCATGCACAGCTCCAGGGTCGGTTCAACTTTCAGGGACACAAAAGCCTCGCACCATACAGCTTTCTCTCTGAACGTGTGTCAAAGTTTACTATTTCCTCTCTTCGCCTGTTTTGCTTCTTATTGTTTGATGTTCTAAAATCAAACGCCGGATTTCTTTTACGGCATCCATCCACGGAATTAGCCGTGCAAATCCTGACAGTATTATGATTTTACGCCAATCGGGCGGGTTTGTCAAGGCTGGAACGTGCCCTTATATTGCTTGCGAACCAGAACACAAATCACCCATCATGCACACCTGAATCGACTTTCCCAATACTCTTTCTTTTTACTCGGTCGTCACTGACTCGGTTGCATCCGAGTAAAAAATCAACGTATATACCCCAAATCGCATCTTCCCTATTTTGACAAAATATCCTCCCGATACATCTCCGCCAGCGACCGCAGGATCTTCGCCGTCATCCCCCAGATGATTCCTTCCTCACGCCGGTAAAAGTAAACGTCGTAATGCCCGCGCCGCCAGTGATAATCGCGACCGCCTGGTACATCTTCAAATGGGAATGTCTCTTCCGGCACAGTCACAAGCTCCGTCTCGTAGCGCTCTGGTTCATGTTCCGCGAACCAGCGGAGCGGAACGGAAAAGGTGTGATCGACCTCCGCCTCGGAATATGACCAGCGGTAGCCCTGTAGCGCCCCTAAAAATGGAGAAATCTCCATCGCTCCAGGCGCTTCCAGCACATCTAGCGGCGCGATGACGCGGATCTGGCAGCGGTTTATCAAGAGTTCCTCCATCGTCTCACGGACCGCCGCCTGCTTCGGCGTCTCCCCCCGCTCAACGGCACCACCCGGAAAACAGATCTCGCCCGGCTGCGTTTTTAAGCTGCCCGCGCGCACCTCAAACACCACGTGGTACTCCCCGCCTTTCTGAATCAGCGGCACCAGCACCGCCGCCCGGCGGATTTTCTCTTTCTCCAGCCGCCCAGCTCTCCGGCTGCCCCAGATGCGACTCATCTGCGCCAGCTCGCCGCCCTGAGTCCCTTCTAAGAATGCCTCGACACACTGGTTAAATGCGTCGGGCTTTTCTGCCGCAATAAAATGAGTTCCCTCTAAAATCCGAAGTCTCGCATTTGGCAACGAACGCGCAATCCGGCGTGTGTGGCGTTCGCGGATCATGTCATCACTGCCCGCTATCACAAGGACGGGCATTTTCAGACGGCGGAGAAGTTCAGGGCGGATCCAGGGTTCATACAGCATTAAAGATAGAAGCTCTTTTTTGTGTATATTGGCATCCCAATCGTTTTCCCTTTTTCCATGAATTTTTTCTTTCTGACAGCTTCTTCTCTGTTGTTTATTCCGTCCTTCCTGTCCATTCTTTTTTTCGTTTTCTTTTGAAAACTGCTTTTCTGTCCGCATTTTCCCTGCTGCCATCTGCATTTTTTCTCTTACCTGCCCGATGCCGCTCTTCTGCAGCCAGAGTTTCCCCTCAACGCCCAGGTACTCCTGCGCCACATCCGCCAGCACGGACAGCCTCATGCCAAACGGATTCAGATTCGCTCCATTTAAAATCAGCCGATCCACATATCCCGGATATTTCAAGGCAAAAATCAGCGCAATGTTGCCGCCATCACTGAATCCCAGCAAAATGATGCGCCTGAGTCCCCGGCGGTCGAGAAATTCTTTCAGATCTTCGGCAAAACGTTCCAGTGTAAATGCCCCCTGGCCGCGCGGCGATCTGCCATGTCCGCGTGTGTCCACTGCAATCACATGGTATTTTGACTCGAAAAAGGACATCTGGTTTACAAAATAGGAGCTGTCCTCTCCATTTCCATGAAGCAGCACCATCGGCTGTCCGGTTCCTGACTCTTTTGTATATAAATTCACGTTTGTTCCTCCATATTAAATGATATACAAACTTATTTCAGCTTAACATCCAACTACCCTCCAGCAACTCTTTCTCTGCTGTTTTTCTGGAACTTTTTTTGCATTTTTAATTCCGTATCTATTATTATATACGATCCTCTTGTCTCCCGACAATTCTAAAAAATCCTTTCATCTCCTTAAATTCCCACATTTAAAAACAATTTCAGGTTGTCCATCCACCAATACTCCACTTTTTTCCTCTTCCCCCCTCTAAAAATACCTACCTATAAACAACCGTCCCTTCGTCCTCATCCCCATATTCCTCCACAAAATCCTTAATAATCAACAGCCCAATCGGCCCCAGCAAAAAACCGAACAGACCAAACAGCTGTAAGCCCACATAGATGGCCGCCAGCGTCTCCAGCGGCGACAGTCCCATTTTCTTTCCCATCAGATGCGCCTCCGTGAACTCTCGCAGGAAATAGCAAAGCAGATACAGTCCGAAGAGAATCAGTGCGTGTCCCCACTCCCGCTTAAATAATAGAAGGATACTCCACGGCACCAGCGCCGTCCCCGTGCCGAAGATCGGCAGGGCATCCAGAACACCGATTCCGATTCCGCCCAGAATATAATATGGATTTCCAATCAGCAGCAGTCCTAGCATCGAGAGCGAAGATGTCATCAGGAAAATAACTGACTGTGTTTTCAGCCACGCGCTTCCCGTCACCGCAAGCCGCCTGCCGAGCAGAAAAAATTCGCGGTGAAACATCGAGTCAAACCGCCTCCGGCGCAGCTCATCCATTTCCTGTAAGCTCAAAATCGAGGCAATGAAAAATAAAACAACCACAACAACCGCGCGCACGATCCTCGCCGCAGCCGGAACCGATTTTTGAAGGAGCTGCGGCAGCAGGATTTCCTTGACCTGTCCGCCGCCCTGCAAGCCTGTCCCGCGAAAGAGCTGTCCCAGTCTTCCCGCCGGTAAATGAAGAAACCGTTCTGCCGACTGTTCAAATTGCCCTCCCAGCAGTGACAGTTCCTCCATCCGTCCGGGAAGCTCTTCTAAAAAGCGTTCCAGCTCCTCCATGAAACGCCGTCCCCCTGCTGCCAGCAAAACAAACAGCAGTATACACAGCAAAATCAACTCCACGCCCCCGATCACACCAATAGGAATGCCGATGGTGCGCCCGCGGAAGGAGATTCGCAGCCTTTTTTCAAGAAATGCCGCAGACGGGCGGAGAAAGAGTGCCATCAGGTAAGCCGCCAGAAACGGGAACACAAGTGGCAGCAGATACCGGAAACTTAAGTACACGCCCGCCGTGACTGCTGCTGTGAGAAATGCTTTTTTCTGTTTTCTGCTGAATGCCATCTTCGTAATTCCCACCTTCCCAATTTTTCTTTCTTCCATACACGGTTATGTTTCCATTTTGCCGCATCCATTCAAACCATCTTATCCGTCCAAATAAACATCATTTCACTAAACGAAAAACCACAGGAAACCGGCGTCAGCTCTCGCTTCTTCCGGCTCCTGCGGTCTCTTTTGTAAGCCCTCTTTAGTCGCTCCGGGGCTTACCCATGGACTCCGCCCATTTATGATTCGTACTTCCTTTGTACACGCTTTAGTATGAGCGGGTTGGAGGAAAATATACATAATTTTGTGCGTATGAAAATCAAACAAATCTGCCAAGCCAGAGCACTCATGTTTTTCCGTCCTCTCCCACCAATGACAACTTGAAATTTGCGCATTACCCACACGCCTCCACTCTATTTTTAGATTATTTCTTTAAATTCTTACAGTTTTTTTACTTTTCATTCTTTGTTCTTGCATATCCTTATACAATATGTTAGTATTTGCGTACAAAACACATCATTATTTTTTATAGTAATTGTTCCAATTTCGACCATATAGACAGTAACTCAAAAAATAAATATTTTCATCATAGGCGCCCCCAAATTTAGCATTTTTAAATCAAAGGAGGTATCTACCATGACATATAGACGAAATTTCTTTTCATATTTTAATTTCTTAGGGATATCGTTTTGCATCTTTATTGCATGGGCTTCTTATTTCGGCTATAAGAGCTTAGTAATAAATGGTCTTTTGGCATTCTTTGTATTCTGTGTATTAAAATGTGTCATGTTTGCAAAATTTAAAAATGATATACTGGAAAACGATACTCCCTTCCTATTTAAACTTTCTAATCATGTGTTCGGAATCATGTTCATTATCATGGACCTCTTTATTTTTTATATAAGTCGTTGATTTCCGAACAGGGAGAATCTCATTGCGACAGATGCCACCAGATGCAGAAATCAGGTGCCATCCCAAATAAACATACATCAAAAGGAGAATCTAGTATGAAACTTGCAGTCACCTATGAAAATGGACAAATTTTTCAGCATTTTGGTCACACCGAACAGTTTAAGATCTATGAAGTGGCTGACGGAAAAATCGTCAGCGAAGAAGTGGTCGATACGAACGGCAGCGGTCACGGCGCTTTAGCTGGTTTTCTGATGCAGCACGGGGTCGAGGCGCTGATCTGCGGCGGCATCGGCGGCGGAGCGCAGGCAGCTCTGGCCGAGGTCGGCATCAAGCTCTACGGCGGCGTCAGCGGTGAGGCGGATGCGGCGGTCCATGCGCTGTTAGCCGAAAACCTCGGATTCAATCCAGATGTTCAGTGTAGTCACCATAACCAGAAACACGGGGATGGCGGTCACACCTGCGGCAGCCACGGCTGCGGAAACCATGGCTGTCACTGATAAAAATTTTCGCTTCTAAATTTTACTCACAAATAACTTCGCTTACAGAGTGAACTGCGGTTCTGTGGAAAATTCCATCCGTTCTCCTGTCACCGGGTGAAGGAACGACAAGCGAACCGCACACAGCGCCAGCGGCTCGCGGCGGGCACGTCCCACGGAGGCAGCCGCTGGTGCACCATACTTGGTATCTCCCACCAGCGGCGTTCCATGCGCAGCAAACTGCACGCGGATCTGATGATGACGCCCGGTGTGGAGATGGATTTCCACCAGAGAGCGCACTGCTCCATCTCCCTGTTCTTTTTCTTCTAATATCTGATATTCCAATTCCGCCCGCTTCGCACCGGCAGCCGACTTATCCACAATCCGGCTGGTATTCGTTTTCCCGTCTTTCAACAGATAATCCACGTACTTACCCACATTATCCACAGGTTTTCCACATACCACAGCCTGATAGATTTTCTCCAGTTTTCCGTCCTGTACCTGACGGCTCAAGTGCGCTGCCGCCTTCTGGTTCTTGGCATACACCATCACGCCGCGCACCGGCTTGTCCAGCCGGTGGATAACTCCAACATACGGCTCCACCGTGACTGTGGATGCTTTTGGGGATAAACCGGTGGATAACTTTTTCGCTTCCTGCGCCTTCCGGTGGAGATAATTTTTGATCTCGCTGACCATATCCGGCTCCAGACGTCTCGATGTCTGCGACTCTATTCCGGCTGGTTTGACCACAACCAATACATCCTTATCTTCATATAAAACATCTAACATAACTGATTTCCTCTCTACTTCATCCATGGATTCCCGAGATTTTAACTTCTCAAATCATCCATGATTCATTTTTTCTTCCACTTCTAACTTTAAAATTTTCATATGCAAACCATCGCATATATTTATTGCTAACGCACACGAAACGTGAAAATCTTTCGTTAAGTCCTCATATTATTTCGTGATTTCATCACTCAATCACTTCGCCGTTCGCCAAAAGTGAGCAAGCTCCCTATGGCTTTCTTCCGCCCATTATAACATATCTCTTTCCCCTCTTGCATATTTTTCAAAAAAGATGTATAGTATATAAAAACATTCGATATAGTTTTAAATACTACATATCACATTTATAATTACCTTATCAATTTTACAGCAAAGGAGGTTATTCTATGATTTCCAATCAAACACATACATCTAACACAACGGAACTCGCTGAAACAAAGCAGCATAAATTCCACGTAAAGGATCCCGGAAGCGCGCTGACGCATTTTATTGCGATGATCGGCGCGGCGATCGCGGCGGTTCCGCTGCTTCACAAGGCAGCTGAGGAGGCAGATTCGCGCCATCTTGCGGCGCTGGCTGTGTTTATCATTAGCATGATTCTGCTCTACGCTGCCAGCACGACCTACCATACCTTTAATATTTCCGAGCACGTTAATAAAATTCTGCGGAAGATCGACCACATGATGATTTTCATCCTGATTGCCGGAACTTACACACCGGTTTGCCTGATCGTCCTTGAAAATAACGCCGGTTACCGGCTTCTGGCGCTCGTCTGGGGTATCGCGATCGCTGGGATTCTCGTCAACGCGCTCTGGATCAACTGCCCGAAGTGGTTTTCTTCGCTGGTTTACATCGCGATGGGCTGGATCTGTGTGCTGGCCTTCCGGCAGATCGTGCTGGCACTTCCGAAAAGCGCCTTTCTCTGGCTGCTGACCGGCGGGCTTATCTACACGGCGGGCGGCATTATCTACGCACTGAAACTGCCGATTTTCAATGCAAAGCATAAAAATTTCGGTTCGCATGAGATTTTCCATCTGTTTGTCATGGGCGGAAGCCTGTGCCATTATGTGATGATGTACGCATTTGTAGCATAAGGGTGAAATACCCATTTCGTCTGACAGGCATTATGCCTCATACGTACACGAAATGCATACATTCAATTTTTTATGTCACATTCATTCTCCTTTCAAAAAAGGAACCGTCCTGATGCCAGCTGATAGACTGACCCAGGCGGTTCCTTTTCAATTCATTAAAAGCGTTTAAAAATTTTCTACGAAACTATTTTCTATGTTTTTACGTGCTTTCTCATGCTACTCCTTTATCAAAGTCTCTTTTGATTTCCTTGTAATAAAGCACGATTCCCGTGACACCGACCAGCACTTCCGAGATCGGAAATGCAAACCAGGTAAAGCGTAAGTCAATCAGCGACAGCAGCCAGAAAATCGGAATCAGGCAGCAGATCTGGCGCATCACGGACAAAAAGAGGCTGATCTTTCCATTTCCGATCGCCTGGAAGAAGACCGGGGTCATCAGTGAAAATACCGCCGGAATAAAACTTGCCCCGATGATAGGGAATGCATTTTTTCCGATCGCGATGACCTCGCTGCTCTTTGAAAAAACCTGGAGCAGCTGCACTGGAAAGAAAACGAAGCAGATCACACCGACCAGCATAAACACACAGGAAAATCCATAGCTGTCCCGCATAATTTCCCGGCATCTCGCATAGCTCTTGGTTGCATAGTTAAAGCTGAGCACCGGAACGATACACGTCTGCAAGCCCATCAGCGGGATAAAGAAAAACGTCTGCATTTTATAATAAAGCCCCAGCACCGTCACTGCCGAATCTGAAAATCCGGCAAGAATCGCATTTAAGATCACGATATAAACTGTAAATAATGCCTGCATAATAATCGACGCGTAGCCAAACCAGTAGATCTGCTTGATATAGAGCGGCATTTTTGTGCGCTCTGGCAATCTGCCAACCCCGCCAAACGATGTGATGACCGCAGCTGCCACCTGTCCGCAGACAGTCGCATAGGCAGCACCCGCGACTCCCAGCTCCGGCACCGGACCGAGTCCGAAAATCAGGATCGGGTCAAGCATGATATTCGTCAGCGCCCCCACGGTCTGGGCGACCATCGGACGGTGCATATTGCCCCGCGACTGATGGACCTTCGTCCAGTTTCCTTCCAGAAATGCCCCGATGCTGCCGATACAGACGATCTGTCCGTAGATAACAGCACTCTCGATCGCTTCCGGGGTATTCGCACTTGTCAGAACATACGGACGCATACAGAAGATCGAGAAAATGGCAAATATAAACCAGGTTCCAAGCGCCAGAAGCGTGCCTGTTCCCGCTGTTTCTTCCGCCTGTCCCGGCATTTTCTGTGCATACAGGCGCGCCATGTAGGTATTCACGCCCACACCGGTTCCCACCGCCAGCGCAATGATGATGAGCTGCAACGGATAAATGACCGAAAGCGCCGTCAGCGCCGATTCGGAATATTTTCCCACAAAAAAACTGTCTACGATGTTATACATCGCCTGAATCAGCTGCGCCAGCATAACCGGAGGTGCGATTTGCAGCAATATCTTCGGAATTTTCTCCGTCCGGAAAAATTCTGTATCCGTTCCCGCCTTACTCTTCATCGTCCGTCTCCTCCAGTGCCTCTTCCAGAATCTGGTCATACTCCATAAACAGTTCCGTCATTCTGCGGATCTTGTCCTCTCCCAGACGTTTCGCCGCCCGCTCTTCCATCCGGCTTAACGAATATAATAATTTTTCCGAATACCGTTCGCCCTCCGGTGTCAAAACAAGCGCCTTTTCCTTCCCGGTGCTCTTTTCCGGATCCGTTACAAGAATCCCGTCCTTTTTCATCTCTGAAATCACATGGTTCACCGTCTGCCGCGGAAGCAGATACGAATCACAGATCTGCTTTTGCGTACAGAATCCGAATTCGCGGATGGTGTAAAGCACCAGCATCCGGTTATAGCTCACATTGTTATTCTTTGCCCACATCGAGTATACACCACGGCAGCGGATGATCGCCTGGTTGACCTGATCGTAAAGTTTTTGTATTTTATATTCCATAACCTTCCCCATTCAATCCCATTTGGGACTGAATGGAGTATACGACAGGATTTTGAAATTGTCAATCTTTACTCGCTCCGCGATATCAAACCGATATGTTACAATGTACGAATAGTGATTTCCATGGTTTTTCAACTAATAGGCACACACAATCATCGTCTTCCAGGAGCGGTCCTGGCATTTGTATTCCATCTGGATTTCTGTAAATAACATCCCCGCCTGCCTGTGAAACTTCGCAATCTTTGAAATAAGAAAAATATTCTGATGAAAATATCCTATATCGTTATTATCAAATTTGTTTCCACAGAAACAGTAACGTCAATGAAAATTGATATCACATTAAAAATTACACCCTAAATGACTAAAGCGCCGTTCCTTTCTTCGGCGCAAAAAAACGACTCATATCGGTATGTTCCAGCGTAAGCAGTTCCACTTTCTTATCAATTCCACCCGCATACCCGGTCAGGCTTCCATTCGTTCCTACTACGCGGTGACATGGAATGATGATGGAGACCTCATTATGCCCCACTGCACCGCCTACCGCCTGCGCGGACATATGGGACGCATTCTGCATCTTTGCCAGCTTTTTTGCAATCTCCCCATAGGTAGTCGTCTGTCCATACGGAATTTGCAATAAAATCTTCCACACCGCCTGTCGAAATGCGGAGCCAGTCGGATGCAGCGGCGGAATAAAGTCCGGTTCTTTGCCAGAAAAATAAATATCCAGCCATCTCTTTGCCTCGGTTAAAATCAGGGATTCCTGTGAAATAGCTCCGTCTGGAAGTGTATTTGCAAAATACTTCTGCCCCTCAAACCACAGACCCGTGAGTCCGATCGCGTCTGCCGCCAGCAGAATATCGCCTAACTTTGATTTATATGTACATGTATATACTGTTTTATCCTTCACCGCGGACTCCTCCCAAGGTTATCGACTGCTTTTTTACATCCAATCGCTTTCTGCTTCCTCCAGCTTCTTCACAAGTGTATCTTTAAGAACCGTAAAAGCCAGCATAAAGCTATCGCGTATCAGCAGAATCAACTCGTCTATTTCATCCTCATTATATATATAACAGAGGTATTGCGTTTTTTTAACATGAGTAACCATATCTCAGCATCATTGATAAATCCGATCTTATAACCAAGCTGGAAGTTATGGCTTTAATTTCCTCCAAATAACCAGCTTTAGGACAATACATACGACCACCACAACAGCCACCATGGCACCATCCAACAGTAACTCTGTGTACCACGGTGCAGACTGCATGACATATGAATTTGGATAGGTTTTAAAATGCCAAAACTCATAAATTCCGAACCCAATGAAAACTCCTATGAATGAACCGATAACGATGTTTAAAAAACAATTCAACTTTCTCAGCATGGCAGTTCACCCTTTTCCAAATATTGATTTGTTTATTGCCCTTTTATAACGGTTGCATCATTTCAAGGATGATGCCATCCGGGTCTCTGAAATAAAACGCTCTGCTTTCCCCGAATCCCTCAGCCCTGAAATCGAAATACTGTGGTTCAGACAAGCACTCCACATGATTTTCAATCAGGATTTTGTAGGCAGAATCTATGTCATCCGTGTAGAAGCATACTTCTGAGATAGATGTCGTAAACAAATCTGATTGCATTTGATTTACTTTATTGTCTACAAACTGAATCAGCTCAACTGGCGGTGCCTCAATAGCCTTGGAGCCATTCAAATAAGCAACTCTTGCTTTGCAATTTGCTCTACGAAACATTTTATCTGTTTCTTCGCCTTCCATAAAAATTTCTCCTTGAAATTCAAGTCCAAGGATGTCTCTGTAGAAAGCAATCGAGCGATCCAAGTCAGAAACCGTTAATCCAACGTGATAAATTCTTCCGACCATCTTTATATCCTCCTGATGAAATTTCTGTTTTTTTATTCTCTCACAAATAAACTGGAAGTTAGCGATTTCTTTTTCCGGTATTCTCTGTCCCACGGATTTCCTCATGATAGA